>Ga0307509_10007724_pt1 | contig 13953 bp, 10 predicted proteins | sample 10_EM_MG_FD_202245 | JGI IMG/M metagenome (GOLD analysis project Ga0307509, IMG submission 202245) | Populus trichocarpa ectomycorrhiza microbial communities from riparian zone in the Pacific Northwest, United States - 10_EM | ecosystem: Host-associated > Plants > Roots > Unclassified | place...
TAACCAAGGAAACAATACAATTTGTCGTAAACCTTACAAAGGAAATCCCTCATAGCAACCGTGTAACAAAAGAAAGAACACCAAAGTTATCCCAGCACGTATCTCATCAGGGGACCGTGAGACTCTTCCTGGGTAAACCTCTCCTTCACCTCCTATTTTTCTTTCTCCCAACATTGCAACCAATCAAGAAACCCTCACCTATCCCTCCTCTCAATAATACTGCCCGATTGATAGCTTCTGATATCAAGGGATTTGATATGGAGATGTTTACTGTCATTAAAGATAAAGCAAAGAGGTCTGACTGTAGGTTTTCTTTGCTAATGATTATGGGGCCACAAACTAACTGGACTATGTGCTCTCCAGAATGGAGTCAAAAGAATCAGACTATTCATCAGCAAAAGAATAAGTTTGCATCCTGACGGATTCTCATGCATCCTGAATAAACCAAATTATCCTCCTGTACATCCTGACACAATATTTTGGCCAGCTCACTAGTGGTTGATTTCACTTTATTTGCACTTGCTGGCACTTCTAACAGCTAACCATTTTGGTTACATGCAGGTGTTCAAAGTGAAGTAGTCAATTTTCTACGCAAGGTATTTCAATCTTCTATTAGTCTGTTTTCTGTGGGATATAAAGTCTCAGATTTTAACTATAACTAGAATAAAATACTATTCATTTTTAAACTAATGTGTTTTGTTCTCAGAGCAATTTTATTCATATATTTGCTTTTCAGTATGCAAACTGGAATGACAGGATGCACACTGGATTTCAGGAAGAGTCAGGATGCACAGGAAGAGTCAAAATGCAAACCCATTCTTTTTGCTGATATTGCAGCTGCTTCTGGTGCCACCTTCATAATCATAGTGACTGAGCGTTACAGCTGATTCAACTTTAGGAAACACCCAGATATAAAGTTTGCTGTTGTCGACCTGAAGTACTTAGTTATTAACCAGAGGTTGGCTATTGTTGACCAGAAGTTCACTGCTGTCAATCAGAGGCTTGATCAGCTTAACTCAGGTCAAGCCCTTACTAGTCAAATGATTGCATCCTTTGTGTTGGCAAGCATGAATGATCTTGATAGGGATAAGAGCGGAATGTAATCATCAGTTAAGGAGTTGGAGGCTCTGGTGAAATGCTCTGATGGTGGTAAGGACTCTAAGGGTGGTGGGGGCGGTAAGGATTGAATAAAATAGTTTAGTAGTTTACCGTACGAAGGTACAGCGCCTAAGTTTTGAATATTTTACTAGCAGGGGATGTTCGACTAACAGGGATCAGGAGGTGAATTGGGTAACCACTATACCCAATTCGCTGCCCTTATACCCGATTTGCTGCCTTGGCCCCTGCTAGCGTAACACCCCTGCTAGTAAAATATTCAAAACTTAGGTGCTGTACCTTCGTACTTTCTCGCCAAATTGACAAGAATATACTCGCGCTTAAAATAAGTTATGGTACCAAAGGGCGCAACGCAGCAACGAACCAAAACCAAAACAACAATAACATTAGCTTGCAAACAGCGATCCTGAAGTTAACAAGGTCCCCAAAATCAAGAATCCTCACTTGCACAGTAGCAAGAAGAGGGAAGGGGAAGGAATAGGCGGTTTATTTATTTCTTTGTTTTCCCATTTTCTGTGATAAAGATATTCATTGTAGAAATTCGTACTCTTTGCCCCATATGGTTGCCTGACCAGGTTGTATGTACCATAACTTATTTTAAGCCCGAGTACGCTAAACCAAAATAAATAAAAAGTCCCCCTTTTCAGGGGGGTTTTAACCATGCTCCGAGTCCTATACTGAACCTGTGCCGACAACACTCTAAAAACCACCCAAGCAGTCATATACCGGTATGCATGTAAAGATTATCCCCTATGGCTTCTATCGTAACTATTTTTGCGTCATGTTAGAATTGTGATCATTTCCCAGTGGCTAATTTACCGATAGGTTTCTGGCATCCAAGGCACCACTTTCGGACCTTCATGATGAAAGCTCACTCGGGAAGAACCCTAGTCCAAATAAAATCCACTTGAAATGTGTATTTAATGCATGACTCTTTTAATATATTAAAGGTAAGGGCAGTGGAGTATTTAATCGATTGTTTTCCAAAAGTTTCACGTTTTATTGGAATCATTTATTACATAGTTGTGCGAATTCGTGCCTTACAGGTTGATTGTCTCCATGATCGCAACGTCGGCACCCCAGCGAGGCACCTGGTCTGAGTGGTCGTCTCCGGGACGCTAGCGCTTTCACACGAACAACTCCACCAACAAAGACAGCGAACCACGACACTGGACACATCATCTTCCCTTCTCCTCCTCCCTCTTCTCCACTTCTACAGCAACTCTCCCTACTTTGGCCCCGACTCCGCAAAAAAATACCGCCAACGCGGAAAAACAATATCAGCTTTAAACATGCCTCGCAGAGCGGTTATCGCGCTACTAGTCACCGGCGTACGTTTGCCCTTGATAAGCTTTGAAAGGTAACGCGGCTAACGGGAATGTTTAGATGCTGGTGACGGGTGTTGCAAACACTTTGTTGACAAAGTATCAAGATATGCAGTGTGTTCGTAACTGCGATGACCCAGATATCTCCAAGCAACATGTCTTCGAGCAGCCAGTTATGCAGACGTAAGCACTACATCCTATCTAGTAGCGAGTACCATGTGCAAAAAATGGGGGCTGATTCGGTGACATATAGGCTACAGATGTTTATTGGCGAGATGGGTACGAATTCACGTTCTATGGACTGAAAGCAGTTTACTGATAGTATGGCAGGCTGTTGGCTAATCGTCGGGCTCTTTTCCATCAAACAATGCATCCGCAATCGCCAGCGCAAGTGCGCTGGGTACGAGCCTGTTGGTGCGGGGGATGATGCTATTGCTGGACCCGCTGATGGGACCTCTAGCCCCAGCCCTGCTGTCAAGCCGTTGGTAACGAGTCTTGATGGCCGTGCTCCAATTTCTGGCTTTAAGGTCTTTCTGCTTGCGATTCCGGCTTGCTGTGATATTGCGGGAACTACGTAGGTGGTCCGGTTGTTCGAGACAGGGCCTTTGACTGAAATCATTTAGACTTATGAATGTTGGGTTACTCTTTGTTGCTGCGAGTAGTAAGTCACCGAAAACTGTTTGTGCGTTAGCCCTATGCTAACTGGGCTTCTTAGTCTACCAGATGACCCGTGGCGCTCTTGTGCTTTTCGTCGGTCTCTTTAGTGTCCTCTTCCTCAAGCGCCACCTACGTGGTTTCCAGTGGTTCGCTCTCTTCCTTGTCGTGATTGGTGTTGGCGTTGTCGGTCTAGCTGGTGCTCTCTGGAAAGAGGAGCAACCAGTTAAGGGCGACCATATCTTGGTTACCTCTACTCCGGATGTTCCGATTGCTGTCAAGACAGTTATTGGTGTTCTTCTCATCGCAGGGGCTCAGATATTTACCGCTACCCAGTTTGTTGTTGAAGAGTACATCCTTGAGCACTATGCCTTGGAACCCTTGAAAGTTGTTGGCTGGGAAGGAATCTTCGGATTCCTTGTCACTGTCATTGGAATGGGGATCCTCCACTACACCATTGGGCAGACACCCAAGGGAAAGTTTGGTTACTTCGATGCTGTCGAGGGCTTCAAAGAGATTACCCAGTATAGGGAGGTTGCCCTTTCCTCGATCGCCATTATGGTCTCTATTGGTGGATTCAATTACTTTGGTATTTCGGTCACTCGTTCAATTTCCGCCACTGCCCGAAGTATTATCGATACTTGCCGCACCTTGTTTATTTGGATGGTGTCCTTGGCACTCCACTGGGAGAGCTTCAAGTGGCTCCAGATTGTTGGATTCTCGCTCTTGGTTTACGGCACTTTCTTATTCAACGGTATTTGAACCGCTTTGCGTAAAACTCGCAGTTTTATTGATTAACATTTTTTTCTAGAACTCACTCCACCACCTTTCATATTTTGCCTTACTACAAAATACAGTAGACGGGAGCTCGGGAGGGAACAGCGGGAGAGGGACGGGGAGAGGACTAGACAGGCTTTGCTTCCCGGAGCCACTGATTAGGCTCCATTGGGTGTTGAAAGGCATATCATGCTAACTAGGCGGTGGTTGTGGCGGAGTTTATCGTAAGTTCTGAGGGTCTTGTTTCCCTTTGTCTTCATTCTTGTTATGTGCTATTTTTGTTGGTTCATTCGATTCCTTCTTTGATGTGCTGCATGGGAACGGAATTGCGATTGTTGGGCGTGAGGGCCTGGGATTGGCAGATTGATCGTTTTGAATTGTTCTATTTTATTACAACTTAAACTGCGAGGATAAAGGAATCAGGATTTGGCAGTCTGCATGTGCTCGTGACAAATCTGGATACATTACTAAAGTAGAGAATGCATATGCTAGTAGTGGTAGTTTACTGAGGCGGGTTGAAACTCCGGAGCATCCTCGCCCTACGGAGGCCAGAATGGCTTAGCCACAGCCGGCAACCACTCGTTACTAACCACCCCGTGTCTCAGATTCGCAAGGTCACGTCAACCAACGCCTAACCCTATCAGGCATACCAAGCGTGACCATGACATTCTGTTCACGTCTTCCCGGCCACAACCAACGCGTTCTCCCATTTCTCCCGTTTTCACCCCCGTACTCTCTCCCTAATACAGTATACCACCGCCAAATTCTCTCCATTCGTCCGCTATACTAGCACTGTCACCAACAAATATCACAAGAGGAAGAAGAAGCAAAGCAAAGAAAGAAAAGACGGCCATAAAAATGGCGGACAAACAAGCAACGGTCTACGTAATAGACCTCGGCCCGACCCTCTCCCGCGTGCACCCCTCACGGGGCGAGTCTGACCTGGACTATGCCCTAACCTACATCTGGGACAGAATCACCGCGACCATGTCCACGGGTCGTAAAACCGATGTGATCGGCGTGGTAGGCTTCCGCACGGAGAACACTGATAACACTATGGCCACGGCGGACGGCTATGAGAATATCTGCGTTCTGGCACCGATTGCGCAGTTTTTGATGGATCCCGTTAGAGATTTAAAGAGGGCGCTTGTGCCCAGTCGTGGGAAAGGGAGGGGGGGGGATGGGTTTTCGGCGGTTTGTATAGCCGTGGATATGATTATGAAGTATTGTCGGAGGTTGAAGTATATTAGGAATGTTGTGCTTGTGACGGATGGGCGGGGAGAATGGGATGATGAAGGGTGCGAGGAGATTGTCCGACAGATTCAGGAGGAGGGGATCAATCTTACAGTGCTGTATGTTTCCACCTTCTTCCTGGTTGTTTTGCGGAAATGGAGGGTCTGGAATTTGGGTTAATGCTGATGTGGTTTTTAGAGGTGTGGATTTCGATGATGAGGAGTATGGGCTTGTAGAGGAGGGGAAGGGTCCTAAGAAGGTGGGCTCCTTTTTACTTTCATTTTTAGGAATTGCTGAAAGTGGGGCTGGGGGCTTGTTTTGCTAATAAATACCATGGCAGGCGCGAAATGAGAAAGTCATCAAAAAAATGGTTGAAGCGTGCAACGAAGGGGACCAGGAGCTGGGCGTCTTTGGCACACTTGCGGAAGCTATACATGAACTTGGGAAGCCACGACTAAAGAAGGTTCGCCCGGTCACGTCGTTCCGTGGGGAACTGACCCTTGGCAATCTGGAAACGTATGATGCCGCCTTCTCCATCAACGTCGAGCGATATCCTCGCACCGCCATCGCAAAACCAATCAGTGCGAGCTCGTATACTACCAAGACTGAGAAGCCAGGCTCTGATGGTGAAGTATCTGGCGATGGTCTAGCATCGAAAGGCACAGATTTACAGGCTGTCAAGAATGCTAGAGCATACCAAATCGAGGACGACGCTGCCGCTGGGGGAACGATGGATATCGAGAAGGAGCAGATGGAGAAGGGGTATAATTACGGAAGGACGGTTGTGCCGATCAGTGCCACCGATGAAGCTATCACAGTTTTGGAGACAGAACCTGGGTTGCAGATCGTCGGGTTTGTGCCTGTGGAGAAGTACAGGAGGTATTTCAGCATGTCTACTACAAATGTCATTGTTGCAGCGAAGGACAATCCAAAGGCTGCTATGGCGCTGTCGTCGCTCATCCATGCACTTTTCGAATTGGAGTCGTATGCGCTTGCTCGACTGGTTACTAAAAAGAATCTTGCGCCGGTATTGGTGCTCTTAGCACCGCTCATTGACGCGGACTACGAATGTCTCATTGATGTTCAAGTTCCGTTTGCTGAGGATGTGAGGCATTACAAGTTTCCACCGTTGAACAGGGTTAGGACTATTTCCGGAAAAGTACTGGAGAAGCACCGTTTTCTCCCAACGCCAGACATGGAGAAGCTGATGAGCGACTACGTTGACAAGATGGATCTTATGGTGGCGAATGATGACGAAGATGAGCCCGAATACGCCACAGTGGGCGAAACCTTCTCCCCCATTCTCCACAGGATAAACCAGGTCGTGAGATGGAGAGCTGTCCGCCCGGACGAGCCATTGCCACCGGTGCACGAAATTCTAACTAAATACGACCACCCACCAGAAAATCTCCTCGAAGCCTCAACAGACACCCTAGAAAAATTAATCGAAGCAAGCGACGTGAAAAAGGTAGACCCCAAAGTCGCCGGCCGAAAGCGTGGCCGTGAACAGCCCGTCCCTAAGTCAGGGCTAGACGTTGAAGCCCTCCTCACCTCTGCTGCTTCTTCGGTCCCCAAGAAAGCAAAGATCTCATCAACAAACCCGATACCGGACTTTAAGAACAAGCTACGGACAACAGAAGATCTATCCGATCTCGAGGAGGCAGGGAAGGAGATGCTCGCTGTGCTGAAGGAGCTCATCAAGTACTCCCTCGCGGATGCGAATTATGGCCGTGTATGTGAGATTTTGAAGGTTGTGAGGGAGGAGTATATCGAATACGATGAGCCTGGGATGTATAATAAGGTTTTGCAGGGGCTGAAAAAGGCCATAGTTTCCGGGGAATTAGATGGGGATAGGATGGAGTGCTGGGATGAGATTCGGTATAACAAGTTGGGGTTGATCACTAAAGGGGAGAGTGAGAGGGTAGAGGTCAGTGATGCGGAGGCTAGGAAGGTGTGTTTTCCCTCCTATCTCTTTGAAATACCGGGTACTATAATTGAGTTGATTGCTAACGCTTGGATGTTGTGTTGTAGTTCCTTTGGGGTTGAAAAGTGGCCTTGGTGGGGTATGTGCTCACGAGACGTTTCCTATGACAATCTTAGGTAGTCGAGATACATGGCTCAAGGCGCTTCATCAAGTGTTTCCAATCTAGGTGCCTTCAAGTGGCCGATTGTGACAACACAATTGTACTGTGCTTGAGCAAGAATAGATGCTCGTTTATTAACTATCTAAAGATTCATGAATGCCTGGTAGGGAATCTGTAAGGGCTAGCCGGCAGATGGATAGTGATTATCAAAAGCATGATACAAATGGCTGTATTGCATGGTGAAACTTTGGCGCCCAGTGTTCCTGCGCTCTCATCGCTTGAAAACCCTGTCTACCTACCAGTCCTGGTACCATGATACCATGATATTAATAGAGCTCTGGTGCGATTGTACCGAAAATATGCCGTTGCCTTGACGACCATCCCCTTGCGGCTCTGCTACATTCTCAGTCGTACAATACCACACCAAAACAAACAGCACTCACGACCACGGAAAAGCCTAGCTTAAGGCTCTTTCACTTCACTTCCCTCCCCCTCCACCCTCTACCACCCCTCTCGATCCTCCACTCGCTACTTCCCACATCATCATTCAACACATCATCGCGCATTTACTACTGCAGGTTAGTGCAACGCAGCTATAGCTCGTGTGTGTGGGCGTGTGTTTATCCCTCCTTCGCACCTGTATATAAGCTCTGCCCCCCTGAATTGCTTATTCGGCTCGGAAATCTCTACTCCCTCACAAAAAAGAAGTCCAACAACCTCTCCGGTTACTTTTTTATTAGTTAGTCATGGCTCGTTTAAGGTCTATAGAGGCAAATGGTACTTCGCCTGTTACTCCTAAGGTGAATTATTCTCACTCTTCAATCCCGGTGGTATGTCTGGTGGTGTTAATGAATGGATTGGCTACAGTCGGCACTCGATCGAATCGCAGAAGCCTCTTCAAAACTCAATTCCAATGCTACCCCCGCTACGACTCTCGAATACCCATCCCTGGCAAAACTCGAATACCCTTCTTTAGCCAAAGTCCAGCATCCGGATATCCCCCTCACCACTCCGAAAGCGAATAGTCGTATTCCGACATACGCGGCGACAACCGGGAAGAAACTTGGCAACCTCTCCGAGAGGCTTGAGGATGAGGCCATGGCTCTTGTTAAGCCCGCACAGAAACTTAAAGTCCCTAGTACTGGATTTGAGTTCCGTGTGATCAAGACTGGTGAGAAGAAGGTCGAGGAATTAGTCCCTTCGGTCCCCCCGGCAACTGCTGCTACACCTGTGAGACAGATTGCGAAGAAAAGGAGCAGACGTTTTTCCGACGCCCATAGACGTCAGTTTGAGAAGATGGAGAGTATTACTATGCACTATGCTGCCAAGCGCACTCCGAAACAGCCGGTTACAATCGAGAAGATGCCGCGCGGAGTGAAGCGGACTAAATCTCGTGCAGAATTGGGTGATCGTGGACCGCCGAGCTCGCCGAGCCCTGTTAAGATGCCTGTTGAAGGTCCTAGGAATGCCAAAGATGATGGTAGTAGTCCTATGAAGAGGACTAAGATATCCGCTGTTAATGAGGAGAAGACCACCTTGCCCAGCAAACCGAGTGGAATTCCGAGACTGGGCATGACACCGATGAAGGGGTTCAAGAAACGCCCTGCGACTGTTGCGAAGATTTCCATGGGTGGAAGATTGAACCTTACGCCTGCTACTCGACTTGCTAGTTTTGTTCAGGCCAGTGGCACTCCTTCGAAGATTCCGAGTGCTGTAACTACTCCAGTTGTAGAGGACACAGATTCAGCACCCAGCACCGCTGCACCACTAAACCGGCACACCAAACTCCCAAGCATTGATACCCCGAAGAAAGAAACCAACCCCCTCGCCCCGCCCAAGACGGACGGTTTCACCTTTAGAAGCAAAGGCGCTGGGATAGGCTACAAACGTCTCAGCGACATGCACTCCCTGAACTACAACCTCGACAAAGGCACCCCAACAGCTCCAACCCCGTTATTGACTCCCATGAAGATGAGCGCGGAAGACCCATTCGTAGGAATGGCCCGCAGAGCGGCTATGGAATGGGCTCCTGTCGCTGCTGCGCCCGCTGAGAAACGTAAAGCTCCCCACAGCGACGATGATAGCGGTGATAACGGTGCTGGGGATGGAGAAGCTATGGATACAGTACAAGAGAGTGGTGCAAGGAAGAGGTTGAAATTTGCCCCTGCCGAAGAACCTACCGCAAAGGCTACGGAAGCTAAGGAGGCCATGACGGTTGCTGCGGGGACTCCTGTGATGAAGAAGAAGTCTCTCATGAACCGCGGAAAAGCTATCCTTCTGAGGAGCAGACTCAATATGCTGGCTGCGCCTAAGAGAAGGGTTGAGAAGGATGCGGAGAGCAACGGTGAGAGGAAGGACAAGGATGCCGGGAGGATTAGGTGGAAGTAGATTAGTAATTTCCTTTTCCTTTTTTTCCTTATCTTCTTCACAATGATGTTTTCTATCTTATCCCTTTTGTTAGGCGTGGCGGTTCGACTTGTTGACTTCGGCATTGGCTTGAGGGAGTGGCTTGTGGTGTAAACTTCTCTTATTATTCTGTTTCTTTTCTTTTTCTATCTTCCACGCCTTCCTTCTGTTTACCGAATGAAGGCTCATGAGAAATGAGGCATTCTTTTCCTAATTTTTCCTCTCCCTTTTGCCTTGCTATCGGTGAGATGTTCGGCTTTGATTTGTGACTTTGTTTGATTCGGGATTGGCGTTTTAAGTTAATATATTTACCCCGGGTGTATTATTTGTGCAGATCATCGTGTGTCACTCGAGTGCGTGTGGGTGTGGAACTGTGTTTACTCGCTGGATCCACTATCGCGGATCGGGCACTTGGCTGGCATGTTGGGGGGGAGGGGCGCAAGTCGAACCGCCAAACTCTGTCATAGGCTTAGCAGAGTGGGTTAACATAAATGCGAATACCAGTTAATAGTAGCTACCAAGTTTTGCCCTCACAAACTATACCGCGTCCGGAAAGCACTATTCTCTCTTGGGGTGTTTTGTCTGATCGCTGAGATCAACAATAGTAGATCTAGCGAGTAAGTATGGTAGTTTGTGGAATGAGATGGCCTCCGAGGTCCTTGTGATGGGTTCCCTTGGTGTCTACTTGTTTGGAGAGTGGGAGTTGTGAGCAAAAAAGACAGGCTCGACCCCGGGATTGAACCGGGGACCTCTCGCAAGCGAGCTCAGGGTTACCCTAAGCGAGAATCATACCACTAGACCAGCCGAGCTGTTGATATTTAATTATCTTTTGTGTATATGATACCTTTTTGAGGGTGTTTCAGTGGAGGAGGGTGGGCTCGCTGGGATGATTTCATCTTTTCCAGGCTCAGTTTCCCGCGGCCTATGGTAGGCTTTTGATATTATAGATAAGACAACCAGCTGCCTTGGCAGATTACTAACTAGGATCTCGCTGCTGGTGCAAGACTCGCTGCTGGTGCAATCCGTCGACACTCTTGTTCGCAAAGTCTTCGCGGAAAGAGAGGAACGGTACCCTGGCAACGTCTTGACAACGGAGGTATCATATGATACCAGGACAAGGCTTGGCCGAACATTTCGGGTTCAAATTATGAGCAAAATCTTGTGCTGATACCGTGGTTGCTGTGCTCGCGTTGTTTTGACACCCCAACACGGTATGTGACCATTAGGGCATAACCCCATCGCCAAGCCCTTGAAAAGCACAGTCTCTCAACACACCACACGGAAAAAAAACAAGACCATTTCTCGAGAATTATACTAAAACTTCCCCACTAGTTGACGTTAGCAATAACCACAACCGACCGTACAACTAACCCGCCTATCAGTCTCTAGATCCGCGAAGATGGTTGGTTTTTTTCCTCCCTTGAGATAACTCCGTCTGCTTGAAAAACGCTGACCTTTCTTGGTAATTGCAGGTCCGATATGCTGCTGTCCCAAATAATCCTTCGAAGTCCGCAAAGTCCCGCGGATCTTTCCTCCGTGTTTCCTTTAAGAACACTCGCGAGACTGCTCAGGCCATCAACCGCATGAAGCTTTCTCGTGCTATCGCTTACTTAGAGAACGTTAAGGGTCACAGGGAGGCTGTTCCTATGAGGAGATATTCTGGATCGACCGGAAGATGTGCTCAAGGTAGGTTTTTGGAAAGTTTTCATGCGCCCCTATTGGATTGAAGTCGGGCCAGTGGGAAACCCTGAGATGCACGGGCTGGCAGGTAGCATGGAGGCGGCCATGGGCTACTAGTCAGGGGAGGGCGGTATTGAAGGGATTTTGAGTCTCGAAATTTTCACCAAACCGATATCCCCGGCTAGAATGGAGATTGAGTTTGGATATAATGGGGGTGCGCTGATGGGGATTTACGTAGGAAAGCAATTCGGTGTTTCCCGCGCTCGTTGGCCCGAGAAGTCTGCTGAGTTCCTCCTTGGTCTCCTCCGCAACGCTGAGGCCAATGCCGACACCAAGGGTCTCGAGATCTCCAACCTTGTCATCTCCCACATTCAGGTCAACCAGGCACCCAAGCAACGCAGAAGGACATACCGCGCCCACGGTCGTGTATGTTACCAATCCGTCTAAGCATGATCCGGTCTAACCAACCCCTCTTTTTATAGATTAATCCGTACATGTCCAACCCCTGCCACATTGAGGTCATTGTCTCCGAGGTCGACGAGGTCGTCGCCAAGGCCCCAGAGAACAAGATCGTTAAGTTCACTGCTAGACAGAGGGGAAGGTCTTTAGCTGAGCAGACACATATCGCTGCTTAAATTTATTGGCCTAAAAAAGTTATAGGGGGTTTCCGGGTAATAGAAAACAAATGAAAATAAATTCAAAAATTTTCTACAACTCGCGGCTGGATCAGACAGGGAGTTTCTCTTTTTTTTTTTCCATCTTGTACTCAAAACGTTATTGGGGCCTTCTTTTTCTCATTTCCCCCCCTACTACTCTGCGCTTTCCTCTTCATGGCATCCTTCTCTCTGTTTGGTTGGTTAAAATGGAAACCGTCCGGGGGTGGATATTTTTAATAGAGATGGCACGGAGGCATGGATTCCGTCCCCGTTGAACCAACCTTCGATGTCACTCTGGGTCAATGCACTAGTCCTAATATAGTAAAATGACCTTACTACTTTAGATGATACATTTCATATTACTCACCAAAAACCTTTTTTCTTTCTTGATATACCGTAAAAACTCAGTAAATCCACCATCGGCAATCGCTGTACTAAACCGCAATGGGCTTAACAAACCAGGATAACAAAATTGCGAATACCAGTTAATGAGATCCAGCGGGCTCGACTTAAATAGGCTATGCCCTGCCTGGAAAATTCTATTCCCTCTCGGGGTGTTTCATCTAAGATTCCGGGGGCTATGGGCCCGACCGCCGATGGTGGATTTACTGAGTTTTTACGGTACCGTATAATCCGGCAAAAGTCGGATTCGCGCTAGTGACGATTTTCTTAAATTTGCCCAATCACTATGGCCTATGTTTAAACTGTGGCAAACTGTGGCAAGTTGGAGTTCTTTGGTCCTCCCGTTGGCTCGGTTGCCTGAGTTTAACTTTAATTCGCTTTAGTTCCAATCCGACTTTTGCCGGATTATACGGTACCTCTACCGGTACATGATAATATTATATATCAATATAATATACAGAGGATAATTTTATTTACCTGAGAAAAATGATATTTTCCTACTCTACCAAAAAACGTCCAAAGATTTTTCACATTTTTCACATTTTTTCAATTTTTTTCCATTTCTTCCATTCTTTTGATTTCTTCCATTTCCCATTTTCAATTTTTCTTTTTCCATTTTTCTTTTTTTGCCTTAAGCGAGGATTTTCCTCGACACCTTGACCTTCTGTTTTGGCGTTTTCCCCATCCGGCACAAACACTGCTCATGCCTTGCCGTACAGTACTTCATAGAAAGACTACACAACCTCTCCACCCGATCAAAGCCTGGATTGGCACGGTCCTTTTACATAGTAATAAAGAAATATTGAATCCACCCGGCAACACATCCGAGCACACGATTGTCAACGAACCTCCATCAGCACCCCATGACACGGTACGGTATGGCGCAATCGCTAATTAAACAGGTCTCAGGTCACGAACACTTCTGCCGAGTGACTGCACAAACTCCGAAGAAACAAAATTCCGAGGAGTCGAAAGCCGCCACCCATAATGCTGTAGTTTCGGCTGAAGGCAATGGAGGTTCTGGTGTTTCCGGTTGGAGGATGTCATCTGCTTTGGGGGGAAGATTCCTTCCTTTGGACATGGTGTTTTCGGAAGATGAGAAGTAAAGCGCTCTCAATCTCACTATCAGGGGACAAATGCTAATTGATTTATCACAGGTCCTTTCTACTGGCACACAGCTGTTCTCTCAAAATCTATTCTGCAAAGACCTCACTGCAAGTTCGCGAGGTCAGCTTAGACAGCAAACCCTCCGAAGTAATCGTGTGCTTCAAGTTGGACCCACTAGATTCAAGCAAAGTATATATAGGTACTTCTGCTTCTACAATTTACTTTGTGGATTGGGCAACCGGAAAGCTCGTTAAATCGTGGCAATTGAATAACATCCGTACCATTCAGCGCCTCGCTATTTGTGTCGGTGAAAAGAGGGAAGATGATCAGGCGCATGGAATTATTTACGTTGGCGGCTCTGGGTCTAATACCGGTAGTCCGTCTACTAGACTGATTGCACCTGTGGCGAGATTGGCCCCCTCAACGAGATTTCCCTTAATAAGCCCATGCCAAGTCAGTTGTGATATGCTGATTGGTGGTTGCGAACAAATCTCGCTGAGGGGGCCAATCTCG
>Ga0307509_10007725_pt1 | contig 13951 bp, 18 predicted proteins | sample 10_EM_MG_FD_202245 | JGI IMG/M metagenome (GOLD analysis project Ga0307509, IMG submission 202245) | Populus trichocarpa ectomycorrhiza microbial communities from riparian zone in the Pacific Northwest, United States - 10_EM | ecosystem: Host-associated > Plants > Roots > Unclassified | place...
TGTGAAACTACCAGAAGCGGTGAATAACATAAAATGCGACGCCCCGCTCGATCCGAGTTGCTCCAGGTCGAATTTCTCAACCAAAGTCGCTGTTGGTTGATGCAGGTTTACAGATTTTTTACTGGGGTTGAACGTTGAACGTTGAACGTTGAGTGGCTGGCGGCGAACTCACTGGGCAAATGCCTGAAACATGCGGGACCGAGCTTCGATCGGATCAAAAACACCGCAAATCAGCCTCGAACTTCTCTCGAAACAGCGACGACCGCGCAAACGACCCCGACGCGTCCAAGTCCGCTGCAAAGCTCCCCGCGCCCTACTGTCACCCTGTACGAAGAAGAGACCAAAACAGCGAAGAAGCCCAGGTTGTTGACCAGCTTTCGTGGGATAAGGAAGGGTTCGCGACTCCCAGGTCTCAAGTACGTTGTGTTCTATGGGAGGTGTGTGTTTTTGGTTGTCACCGGGTGCTCCAGGGCTCATTTCAAAGCTCGCCAGTGGACATGTGAACCGATTACTAGTCTCACGTTTCTAATCCAACACCACGTTCTCCAACGACTGTTCCAACCATTCAGATATCCTGTCTCAATGGTGACTACAGCATTAAGGTGTTTGCAAACGGAGCTCGGGACCCCCGGCCGTCGTTCTACTGATGACACACTCTGACAATCAACCGGGCGAGGCCAGCCCGCCCCGTTTGACCGCCCTCCGTCTGGATTGCAGTTTTTGCATAGGGTTGTGGGCTTTTGCCTGTGTCGGATCACAGCGTTAGTAGATGGTCCCGTCCTTCTAGGCGAACCTCGGACGTCTTCCCAATGTCTGTCGATGATCTTCTGAACGGCCTGCCTCACATAGGTCTTGGCCCATCACCGGCGACTCCATCCTCGAACTCCGGTATAGATCGCAAGAGACACCATGTCACCTCTCCAACCGTCCCCCCCTTTGAAAGACATCCAGATACGAAAGAAGAATGGCTCTCCCTTCGGCGTGACAACCTCGCCTCCGATCGATGTAGCCCGGAGAGGAAGGGGCCAACAACCCAACACTCTCTGTTGTGCGGATCGTGGCCAGTCAATTCCCATCATGTTTTGTTTTGTTTCCCAGCCGGAGACGTGTTGGATGGTTATAATCACCACAACTCAGGCCGGAGCTATTCCGAATTTACCTCGAAAACCTCCTCCTGGACTTTTTTCTTCGTTACCCACGACGATCCCAACGCTCCAATCCTTCCGGAAGGCCGTATGCATACCAGCGCCCTCACCAAGCCCCTCAAACACGGGGAACGGATGGTCTTTCGCTATGGCTACCACCATTGCGGTTGGTACGAGTCCGCAGAACTCCACCAACATGGTAGACGGGAACCAGAACAATGTGTGTCAGTATAGAGCTGGACTGATCGTGTTTCTTACCCCCGATTCACAGAAGCGGCTCGATCCAACCTCAGGAGTATTACACAACTTCTGTTCGAGAGCTTGTGCGAAGGCTAACTCTGCCACAATAGAATGCGAGGCACCTTTCTCTGCCCGGTTCATGATTAAACGGTGATTTAGCTGACACACGGTTTCCACTTTTGTCTCCGTAGCATTGCAAAGTCCGACCGATGTATACCGACGGAAAGCCCACTCATCCGTATTGCTCTCGGACTTGTGCCAAACTTCCAAGTCCAGGGGGAACGGAAACCCCGAAGGCGACGCTAATGGAAACGACCAGACACCACAACAGGTAACGCAATGCCAGGACCTCCCGTTGACACGTGTTCAAATTCAACTCCGGGCCGTCAATTGGCCCAAGATGGATTCGAGTGGAACCCCTGCGGAAAGGCTCGTAAAGCGCGCGTCCGCACAGCCATCCCGACACTAACCACTGGCCACGGGGGGCTCGACTTGGCGCTCGCAGGTGGGGCCGGAAGGGTTGCGTCGCGTGTAGGAAGGCTGAAAAGTCACACAGGGACGTCTTATGCTCGTCCTGCCAAGGTTTCTGTGACACATAATCGAAATCGAGGAGGAGAACGAGACGTTCAAGCATCGTGCGTCAGCCGTGTTTCCGATTCCTCATCCGGGTCATTGAAAATCAGAGGTAGTTGTTCAACGGTTTGAGCTCTTGTGGAGAATCGACTCAGCTTGCCCTCAATCTGCGCCATCTAGTAGCTCGTATCGAGGCGATAGAGCGCGAACAAAGAGTAGATTCATATCGGTGGGTCACCACCGGCCTTTTCGTTACCTTAAGCACGACCCCTCACCACACCCTACTTCGGTTGTTCGGTGGAAGTTAGTAGCAGCTTCACGGGAAAGGGTCGGCAACCAGACGACGAGAACCGGTGATGTCATGGGACACCCAGGAGGCGTACCCCCGGGGACAATGGTTGGTCGACTTCCTGCTCCGACACCCAGTGCTCGTTGTGTTGCACCGTCAAGACTTCGGTACAACCTACTGCGGGAAGGAATCCGGCATGAGGTCCGGTGCTGGGATTCACACCTCCACGTTTTCCGGGTTCGTGTCACGCTTTTCATCCCGCCGGGATCTTTCACCGACGAGAACCCAAGTTGTTCAGATCGAACGGTCGTCTTACCACCAAATCTTCTTCGCTGTGGGAGGCCATGCCGTTGGACGAAGTGGTCGTCGGGGGGAATTACAAGGTTCTTCAGATGACCTTTCGATGACTGCTCCCCCTGCTGGTTACCATTCTGTAGGTCGAGCTACACACTTTGTCGGTCGCATGAGAGCTAACCGTCGGTTGCGTTAGGTGATTACTGGAGTTGGAGAGGGTTCTAACCTCTAGATCGTCATGTCCTATATTTGTGTTTTGAGCCTGGGGGGATATCCAGGTTCAGACTGTCACAGCACGACGTATATTGATAATGGCATTGGCATGTACAGTACACGACGGTATTTCACATCACTGTGCCGGGGGAAGGCCTTCGCCAAAGGGACGTGTACGTCTCCCGGAGTAATGGGTTCGAAACCTGTTGTCATTGGTATGAATCTAAGGTTAGGGTATCGACGGCAATCCATTTGCGTGTCCTTCTACTTGGGTTTGGGGCCCAGCATCTTGGCAGAAGTTGGGGCACCCGCGAGCAATGGCCAGTGGGACTTGAAATTATCGAAATGCAATCGAGTGAACGTGACCCTCTGGTACGTATCATGCGCGACACACCTGCCTCCCTCTCAACTCAAGGCTACAGGGCACAACTAACACTATTATTAGGAGCAAAACCGACGCCACGAGTGCCGAGCCTATGGTGGAAGGGAGGGGGAAAGCATCCCGCCTAGGCTCGAGACGGAACCGACTGGAGTGCTGAGTGCTGGAGGGATGTGCATTGAATAATCAGTGTCGCTGTACGGAAGCAGTGTGACTATCACCTTAACCTCTCCGTCCAGACCCACCGTGATGCCTGGGATCGATGTCCCCCCCGCCGTGATGGCAGAGATCAAGGATGTGATGACGTCGACAAGTGAGAAAGTCCTCCGGGTCCGGTTAGCCCAAGAACCGAGGCGACCAAGGTAAGTAACAGCGCGAAAGAGTGGACACCTACACTTGAAGCTTGAAGCCTGAATGACCATCGCGGCAGATCGACGCGCTAGGGGAAAGTGCCGGTCATGAAGCTTCCAGGACACACTCCTGAGTGAGAATTCAACATAGTCGGCGTTCTCTGGGCGGGTGGACGTGCATGAAATTCGTGTCATCTTGACGCAGGAGAGACGTATACGGGCGGGCTGTGCTCATTCGGTATCGAGCGAAAGAAAACAAGAATTCTTTCCATGAGATATCTGCGAAGAGATGGACACGCGACGTACGGCGGAGACACCCTTCGGTTCAGAGTTCGTTCCTGGAACCTCTAGACCTCAATCCAACCTCGGCGTACCCCCCACGCTCAGAAACACATTCAAATGGCTATGAACCCATGGGCGTCGTCAGTAGACTGGGCAGACCGGGCGGGGGTTGGATGTCAGGGTTCGATGGAGTAGAGATCGACGACTTGAGGTCCCGCACGCCGGTGGTACGCGCTAAAACTGTGAATTTGCTGGGGTCTGCTTCGGTGACAGCGAATGGCTCACCAACGGGGGATAGTCATCGAGAGCGGGTGGAATTGAGGCCGGGACCAGCGGGTCGCGACCGAGCGACTTGAGGGAATCCAGCACGTTGGTCACAGGTCACCGACGGTCATGAGGTGGTGGAAGTCCCGCCCAAGGAGGTCAACAAGAGGCATCTGAACTGAGCGAACTGCATGCGCGTAAAAAGCCAATAGAAGAGAACTCGGATGGAAGGAGAGCAGCGTAGCGAGGAAGGGGCGTTCGATCTGCCAATGAGCCACAGAGAGGCGAGGGGGGAGGATAGCGGAAAGTGGATGGGTTCGGCACTGGGGATCGAAAAGCCTTGGGGTTTGGTTGGATCGAACCTGAGAGCGCCAACCCTTGGCGCTTTCTCTCACGCATGACACGCCTAATTCCACCCCGCTGGATGGTTCTGAAACAGAACACAAGTGCCGCGAATCCGACTCTCCGCCAACCCATCTCCGCCAGCTCCATGACCGCACAGGGCGTCCTATCTCCTCTCCCTCTGCCCCGGAAGGGTCGTCGGTAGCGAGGCATATTCCACCGAAGGAAGTCAAGTCCATCTACCAGGTTTGGCTCTGGCGGAATCGGATCTCGGGGTCAGGCCCTCTACACTTCCAAAAGGCACCCCTTCGAATTGCTCACACACTCGGACAAGAACCCGTAAGTGCAACGTTTCTGACAACCCCCCTCGCATTTCGTAGGCAACATTATCTCCTCTGATTACACCCGACCTCGGGTCATCGCAACGTTTGAAATCGTGAAACTACATCCTCGGTCGAAGCGTCGCAAACGAGAACAAACCCGAGCCAAGTTGGAACTCTACCGCATGCGCCTTGTCGTGGTAAAGAATCCTCAAGCGTCTCCCCTCCCCTCCGGTCCGTTGCGGGAGGTCTTGCCGCGCTCCCTAAGCGTTAGTACAAGCACGATCGACCTCTCCACCTCATCTAACCTGATCGCAACAATTCTAGCGAGTGATGGGCGACCATTGAACAACGGAAATGTTGACACCCTGGGTTGGGAGGGGGGTAACATGGTCACCCCGTGCGCCTGAGAATGAGCTCAAGGAGTGGGAGGGGAGGGAGTGCCTCGAACACGAGATCGCCTTACGGGCGAATAACTCTTGGACGGGTGGGCGGAGTATGTGGTGGGAGGCTAATGTATCCTCTGTACTGGTAGTAATCGAAAGAGCGGCCGCAATTCGCGATATCTGTCAGTGGGGCAAGGGCCATCCTTGCACAAGCAGTGGAATTTATGAGACGCACAAACTGCTGAGGAGCGTGGCGCGCCCTCCCGAAACTGGATTCATGGATAGTATCCAGGATTCGATGATACTGTCGGTGCCGAGCTCTGGAGCTCTACCTTGCAACGAGTGATGGTATGACCCGCACTCGACCATCATCAGTAAGAATCCAACTTTTATGGGTGGATTGCGCGTTTTTATAACGTCTGGGGTCGGTATCGGACAATAAAAAACAAAAGAATTCTTTTCCACGGAGATTCTGCGAAGAGATAGATACGGAGACGTACGGCGAAGGCACCCTACGGTTTCGTTCCTGAGCCCTCTCGACCTCAATCCAACCCTGGTGTCTCCCTCTTCCACGCTCGAAGGCACATTCGAATGGTGAACATCATCACTCAGCTTATTTGTAAACCAAAACCGTGCCAGATATATCTCTGCATTCGGAACCACCCTGTTTCCCCCTCCGTGGAATCGTTGCCCATCTGCCACCAATTCCAGACCGGGTGGAGGTTGGGTGTCAGGGTTCGATGCCATGGAGTTCGACGGCTTGAGGTCCCGCACGCCGGTGTTGTGGGCTAAAGCTGTGTGAATTTGCTGGGGTCGGTTTTGATGATAGGGAATGGCTCACCAGTAAGAAAAGTCATCGAGAGCGGTGGAATTGGGGCAGGGACAAGTGAGGTTGCGACCGAGTGACTCGAGGGAATCCAACACGTCGGTCACCGGTCGGCGGTCATGAGCGCTGAGCTGTTGGAAGTCCCGCCCAGGGAGGTCGGCGAAAGGCTTTGAACTGAGCGAAGTACAGGCGGGTAAAAAACCCGTAGAAGAAAGGACTCGGATGGAGGGAGAGTAGTGTGACCTGTGGGGAAGAAACCAGCCGGGGTCGTTCACGGTGCCCTGCGCGAGCGGGGAAAAAAGCGATGTCTTCGATCTGCCAATGAGGGACGGAGAGGCAAGCAGAGAGGGTGGCGGAGGGGGGACGGGTTATTCGACGCTGGAGATCGATGGGATGGGAGAGACAGCGCTAACCCTCAGCTCTCACACATGACACGCATAATTCCGTCCCTCGTGCATCCCCCAACGTCTTACCGCGCTGGGTCATTCTGCAGCGGAGTGAATGCCGCGAGTCCCACCCTCTGCAAACGCAACCCCGTCTCTGCCGGCTCCGCGACCGCATAGCGATATGTGGTTTCCTTTCCCTTTGTCACAGAAGCATCGTCAAGAGCACGACATACTCTACCGTCGCAGGTCGAGTTCATCCGCTGGCCGGTTTGCCTCCGGCGGAATCGGCGGATCTTGGGGTCAGACCCCCCGCCCGTCCAAAACGCGCTCCTTCGATTCGCTCATATATTCGGATAAGAACCCGTGAGCACAGCGTTTCAATCCATGCGACGCCGCTGACGATCCTTCATCACAATCCGCAGGCAACCCACCGTCTCCGTTCACATCCAATCTCAGGTCATTGAAACGCTTCAAATCGTGAACCAAAGCGTCGCAAACAAGACCGAACGCCAAGCCGGAAATCTATCGTATGCGCCTTGACGAAGGCGGACATTGGCCTGGTAAATAATACGCAGGCACCCCATCTACTCCAGTCTGTTGCGAGAGGTCTCCCCGCTCTCCCTCGACGATACGGTGCGTGATCGACCTCTTCACTTCATCTCAACTGATCGTAATCCTCAAAGCAAGCGACGGATGACCACGAAACGATGGAAATACTGACACACTGGGTTGGGGAGGTCACTCCGTGCGCCCGAGAGTGAGGTCAACGAGAGAGTGGGAAATGCCTCGAACACGAGGGATCGCCTTACGGCCGAATAACTCTTGGTCGGGTGGGTAGAGTGTGCGGTGGGAGACTAAATGTATCCTCTGTACTGGGAGTAATCAAAGGGCGGCCGCAATTTGTGAAATCTGTTAGTGGGGCAAGGGTCACCCTGGCACAAGGAAAGCAATATATATGGCGTGCTGACTGCTGAAGAGCACGGCGCACTCGCCCGAAGCTGGGTTACGGATCGTATCTAGGGTTTAATGCTAATGCCGGTGCCGAACTCTGTGAGGTTCTGGTGGTATTTGTTCATGTCGAAGGGAAAACCGGAAACGACAAGACCGGTGGGGAGTTCAGCGAAAATTTGGTGGCTGGGGCGCACCAATGGCCAAACAATCGATGGGACCAGGAGTACTCGGACAGAAGCGAACGTGAATACGATACCGGTCAGCCACGCTGGGCGCCGCCCATGTGGGAGAGCGAATGGCACCTGGGAGATGTAATCGTTCTCATCCGGGGAGGCGGGATTTTTTTGGGCGCCTCGTGCCGACCGATAGTTGAATCTCAACCACGATCTACACCGATAGAACACTCACATGGATTTCCGAAAGTCTTTCTCAAAACCATTCAAAAAGCTGAAGGGTAAGCTCCAGGGGGGCAGCCGCAAGCGCGATGGAAGATCTGGGAGCGAAGATAGCAGAAGCGGGAGAGAGCTCGATGTTGTGGAAGGAGGCAAAGCCAGCCAGAGGAACTCATACCTGCATTCAGAGGTTAGCGTTGTGGGCGCAGTCGAGAGTGGACCCAGTCAGGAGGGGATCAACGTCGATGGGAAGGAAACTACTCCCGTTGATGCCAATCCCCCCACATCTGCGCCTCCGATCTCGCACATTGGGAAACCTGATGGTATGTGGACGATATCATTTCGATTCTGCCTCTAATTGGTCATACAAACAACATAGCCAGCGCCACCATGCCTGACAAAGTTCAAGATGCTCTCAGTTCTGGTCAGGGTGAACCAAATGCTACAGATGAGAGCAGATTTGGGTTGTTGAAGTCCACTACATCTGCAACAGCCAAATTGCTCCTCCGCGCAGCAAAAGAATCTGCAGATGCCTTCCCCCCACTCAAATCTGCTGTTGGAGGCCTCTGCTTTATTCTGGACAATTATGAGGTATGATCCTCCTTCAGCATCCGCTATGTGTGATGCTCACAAGCACCCCCAGCAAACGAGAGCAAACAAGCAAGCAATGGAGTCATTGGTGCCCAGGATCAAGGCCCTCTCTGCCTCACTCTGTAAACCTGTTCCTGAGGGCAATGTGAAGGAAGAAATGAGGAGGAAAGGATTGGAACAGTAAGCACATATGTTCCAAGGTTGAGAATCACACCTGATGAGAAGTGATTGGTAGAAAACTGCAAAAGATTCTCCAGGAACTTGAGCTGGTGGCCAAGCAGGGGAATGTTGAGGGTTTCCTCAATAATGCCAAGAATGCAGATAAAGTCAGGGGTCTGGTTGGAGATATTGGTGATGCAGTGATGGATTACCAGGTCTGTTGTCAGGGTAAACCAATTATGCTCATGCCTAACACCCATTTCAGACTTCATTACAACAAGACATGTATGAAAAGCTCATTGTGAGGCCTACCCTCCTCCCACTCTTCCCATTGATATAACTGTTGGATAGGAATCTGCAGACCTCACCCTCCTTTACAGGATGCACCATACTGTTGAGGCTGAGCACCGTTGTGGGGACAGAAGGGGGTGCCTGGGGGGAACAAGGGTGGAAGTCCTCCAACAACTTGAAGACTGGCTGGAGAATGAGAAAGGCCAATGTGTATTCTGGCTCAATGGCCTTGCAGGGACTGGAAAGTCAACAATTGCCCAGACCTTTGCCATGATTACTTTTGCAGAGGGAAAGCTTGGTGCAAGTTTCTTCTGCTCAAGAGATTTTGGAGACAGGAGCAACCTTAAAGCAATCCTCCCAACAATTGCATTCCAGCTTGCATATCGGTACCCACTGTTCCGAGAGCAGTTGCTCCCAGTCTTAAAGGCTAACCCTGGAATTGGGAGGGGGTTGCTTTGTTCCCAGATGGAGTCCCTCATTGTTGGCCCATTCCAGGCAACAGAAATTCCAACCCTCATCATCATTGATGCACTTGATGAGTGTCAGGATGAGGAACCAGCCTCTGCAATGCTCTCTGTGCTCTCTCGCTATGTGGACAAGATTCCACTTGTCAAGTTTTTTATCACTGGGAGACCTGAACCCCGGATTCGCTCTGGGTTCCGTCTGGTGTCACTCCAGCCTCACACAGATATACTCAGACTCCATGATGTCAAATCAGATGTGGTGGACAGTGATATCAAATTCTTCTTGAAGGCTCAGTTGACAGACATTGCCAAAAAGCGCAGTGACTGTGACTTGACAGAGGATTGGCCAAGTCCACAGGATATTGATGCACTTTGCAAGAAGGCAGCTGGATTTTTCATCTATGCTTCCACAGTGGTCAAGTTTGTTGCATCCCAGGGTGCCCCACTTAAAGAGAGGCTTGCTTTGATTGTGTCACTTCCTCAAGACACTTCTCATGAGGGGAAGGGAGGGATTGATATCCTCTACACCCAAGTCCTGGGACAGGCATCTGATGGCAATGATCAAGACTTTTACTTGCATTTCAAGTTGGTAGTGGGAGCAGTTTTACTCATCTCCAATCCACTTTCTATAAAGGCACTCTCAGGCCTCCTCAGGAACTCCACCACACAGTCCAGGATACACAGCACTCTTCGCACCCTCCATTCTCTCCTCCTTGTTCCAACCAACATAGAAGAACCAGTCAGGATATTCCACAAATCATTCCCTGACTTCCTTATGAACCCAGGGCGATGCAAAGATAACCAGTTCTTTGTGGACCCTCAAAAATATCACAGGGTGATCTTACTTTCATGCCTGGATGTGATGAAGAGGGGGTTAAAGAAAAACATCTGCAATCTGGATAACAGTACCCCTTTCAGCAAGGTTGAAGATCTTCCTGCATGCAGGGCAGCCTACATTGGAGATACATTGGGGTATGCATGCAAATTCTGGACAACTCATCTGGCAAAGACTGCTAGCAGCAACTGTGGTGTGGAAGAAGTACAGAAGGGGATTGATGAATTCTTCACAACTAATTTTCTGTTTTGGATTGAGGTCCTCAGCCTCATGGGAAACCTTGATATTAGTGTTTATGGTCTGAATGAGATACAGCAGTGGTTCACATTGGTGAGTTGCGTGCAGAGAATCAATTCAGGATACCCAGACTCATGTGTATTTAGGCAGAGATTTCATGCAAGTGGATGAATGATGCCCAGCATTTTATCTTGGAACACTTTGACACAATCCACAATTCTCCCTCTCACATCTACTCTTATGCCCTCCCATTTTCCCCTCCCTCATCTTGGCTTCAGAAGTACTATCAGGCAGAGCTCCCACAAGGGGTCAGGGTTGTTAAGGGGGTTCTTGCTGAATGGGGAACATGTTCCCGTACAGCTTTCCTCAATGAACTACCAGATTCCCTTGCATATTGGAACGGCACTATAGCTGTTGGTTTGTACTCTGGTAGTATCAACATCCTTGATGCAATCACAGGCAGCCAGGTGGCTGTTCTTTCTGGACACACTGACTGCATGAGCTGTCTCACATTCTCATTGGATGGGGCATTCCTTGTGTCTGGAAGTCATGACAAGAATGTCAAACTCTGGGATGTCCAGACTGGTGGGGTTGTCAAGACCTTCTGTGGCCATATTGATTGGGTTCACTCTGTATCAATTTCACCAGACTGCACCACCATTGCCTCAGGGTCTCATGACAGGACAATCTGTTTGTGGCATGTTCAGGCAGGGGACTGCTTTTGTATCATAGATGGGTTTGATGATTGGGTCAACTCTGTCAGCTTCTCTCCCGCAAATCCCCAACTCTTAATATCTGCAACAAACAACAATGTTCAGCAGTGGGACATCAATGGTTGCCAAATTGGACCCACCCATAAAGGGCAGGGTGTTGCCTTCTCCTCAGATGGGTCTTATTTTGTTTCATGGAGAGGAAGAATTGCTACTGTTTATAATTCTGGCTCCAGAGCAGTTGTTGCTGAGCTCCAGGGCTCTAGTGGTCCCTTTGGCTGTTGCTGTTTCTCTCCCAATGGCAAACTTGTGGCTGGTGGTGTTGGTTCTACTATACATGTCTGGAGCATCACTGGCTCAAACCCTTGCCTTATGGAGACCCTCATTGGACACACTGCTTATGTCTACTCCCTTGTATTCCCAGCCTCTCTTATCTCAGCCTCACATGATCACACAGTCAAGTTCTGGCAAATTGGTACCCCATCTCTGGACTCAGTTGCAACTGATATGACATCCACTTCACCTGAACCGTCTCCAATTGCGTCTGTCAGTCTGTCAGTAAGGGATGGGGTTGTTATCTCAAGCAATTATGAAGGAGTAGTGAAAACCTGGGATATCTTGAATGGCTTCTACAAGGTATCCATCCAAACCCCAGCCAGTCACCGGACTTGGAGTGACATTCAGCTGATAGAAAGCAGGTTGATTGTTGCTTGGTGGGATTTTGAGGAGATCCGCATCTGGGATGCTGAAAGACAAGAATTCCTCCCAGGGGTAGATACACATCAGCATGGAGTTGATGGTAATGGTATCAGGATATCACAGGATGGGTCCAAGGTGTTTTGCCTGATTTATGAAACTATCCAAGCATGGGCTATACAGACAGGAGAACCTGTTGGTGAAGTGGTGTTGGAGGATGACCCATGTCTGGACCCCCTTTCTGTGGGTGGTTCAAAAATTCGGGTTCAATTTAAGGACTCTCCAACCCAGGAGTGGGACTTTGGGATCTCAGGGATCTCTCCTGTCCTGTTATCTGACACATCCACAAATGGGTCCCACCTCAGCCTTACTGGAGGTACCAAGTGGGACACTGGTCCAGTTATGATCAAGGACATGGTTACTGGACAGGAGGTTTTCCAACTGGTTGGAAGATATGCAAAACCTACTTGCATAGATTGGGATGGTCAGTATCTAGTTGCTGGTTATAAGTCTGGGGAGGTCTTAATTCTGGATTTCAATGATGCTCATACTGAGTAAATATATGTGGTAGTATACCATCTTGTATCTGCAACTGTTCACTCCATTCCACCTTTATCAGGGATTGCTGATCTATTCTGTGTCCATCCACCCTCTGCTGGCTGATTTGGAGCTTTCATCATCAGCTGGATTGCAACAGTTTTGAATCACTGGATAAAATATTGCCCTTTAGCAATGCAGAGCTATTGTGGTAAAGAATTTCTGTTGTACAAAGTGGAGTTGCAATCCAGCACAAACCAATTACTGCTGAGGACTCAACAGTGAGGGCAAAGATGGAGGAATGGGTTAAACAATAAAGATGGAGGGCAAGCTAAATATATCATCCTCCACAGTTTTCAAAAGATAAATGCTCCCATCACCTCTTGCCACAGACATTGTCCCATGGGGAACCCACCACCAGAGAGTCCAGTGTATTGATAGTGTATTGTTGGGAATTTCCACCAAAGACCTATATCCAATGAGGTGTCTCCACTAGCAATTAGTTTTTGAGCACAATTGTTTTGTCAGAAGGTCCTGGCAGGCTCCTCCATTAACTGCTGTTGGTCACAACATTCCCACTCTGGGTGATTTGATCCTGAAGGGGCTGAAATGCCCCAACACCCCCATGGTCCCAAATAATCAAGTAGTAGTGCAGCTGCCCATTGAGGATGGGTCTGACACCTATTACAACACTTGCCAGCCCTGGCGGGTGTCCAGTGGGGCTGGACCTTTTTGCTGGTGCTATTTACATACTCCCCAGAAAAACACCCAACATGGGCTGATGCAAGTTTGTGACCCAACTGCTCCCTCCTTCTGAATAAGCAGCAGAACCCGTGGTTACATCTATAGCATCCCAGTTGCGGGGTAGGGACACAGAATGAGCAGTATTGTGACTGCATGGAGACAGCATGCACCAGAGGACCAATGCATAACAGACAAGCCAGACACAATAGGGGATGTTGCAGTAGTGAATAGCGGACTTGAGTGAAACGAGGTTTCTGGTGGACAATCCAAGTGTAATCAGTGGATCCCTCATGTATCTGTTAGAGAGCCCACGCCCAGAAGTGATTATATACAAATACAATGTATCCACTACAAGCGTGATTGGTTCGACAAACTTCATAAAATTGCATGCGGGAAACATTTCGAGTTGTCAATGGAATTTCCCCCCAACAGCCACCAAAACCCCAAGCCCACCCAAACCAAACACAGCAGTAATGATAGATTCAATCCCAAATGCTGTTGAGCAGGCGTGTGGTATATTCTATATACTACATGGGATACTCTACTTCTTACCTTTAGGTGAGGGGAGAGGAGACTTGTGGTGGTGGAAGGGAAGAGAGAAGCATTAGATGTATTGCATGATGGGCATAGGTATATATACATAATGCATACTGCGCACGGACCATGCTGTGTCGTGCGCACGGACCATGTTTGGTCATGCTTGTCAGTTTAAGGCCGACTATTAGCCGAGGCTGCTGATGAGCGCCACCGGATCATCGGGATTGCTTCTAGAGCGCTACGCCGGCATCAGATCAGCAGTAAACGCGATCCGGACTCGTCTGATTGACTCATTGACTGGTCCGTCGAACCGGGCGCTTCGCGCCCGTTTCAACAAATGCAACGTCATACCCAACGGCATGGTTAAGCCGTTGATTGTAAAAGAGGACGACGAACAAAGTGAGCACACGGAAGACATGCATTATTGTTACCACCTCTTTTGTGGATTTTGGGTAACAGTCAACAATGTACGCGAACCTACTGGAGATATTGTGAATACATGTGTTGAGGGTAGGGGC
>Ga0307509_10007726_pt1 | contig 13950 bp, 7 predicted proteins | sample 10_EM_MG_FD_202245 | JGI IMG/M metagenome (GOLD analysis project Ga0307509, IMG submission 202245) | Populus trichocarpa ectomycorrhiza microbial communities from riparian zone in the Pacific Northwest, United States - 10_EM | ecosystem: Host-associated > Plants > Roots > Unclassified | place...
AAAATTTATTGGCTTGCTCCATAATCTTAGATGGTGAATTGGGTTCACCTAATAATTTCTTATCCTGCAGCATACTTAAATTATGCCAAGCAGCATTCCTTTTTTCTCCTCTTTCCTCATAATTATTAAGAAGCGCATTTTGGTTGCAGATGATTCACATTTTGAACTATAGAGTCAAAGGGAAATGTGCTGTTAATATATGTGAAAGACTGTTGTTCAAACCGTTCTGTAAACTTTAAAAATTCACAATGTCATCATTGGAAAGCAAACCATACTGCCCCAAGGATTTCAATTAGAAGCTTAAAGAGCTTGTTTGGCTAGCCTACATAGCCTGTGTAATTTGGCGGGTGCATTGTTGAAGATTGATATTCATATTGTATAGTCGTGTACTTCACACAGGGCATCGTTGTTGATAGAATATGATACCTAAAATATTGATTCATTTATCTCTTTCTACCATCAGGAGCCTCAAGAATTTCCAGCAGAACCAGCCGTTCTTCAGTTCCTTCTAGTCTGACCATCCCATCATACAGTGGGAAGAGCAGTTCTGACTGTTTTCCTACACCAAGGAGTGAAGGTGAAATATTGTCATCTCCAAATTTAAAGGCCTTCTCGTTCAATGAACTAAAAAGTGCCACCAGAAACTTCCGTCCCGATAGTCTTCTTGGTGAAGGTGGCTTTGGTTGTGTTTTCAAAGGATGGATTGATGAAAACACGTTGACTGCTTCGAAGCCTGGATCAGGAATGGTTGTGGCAGTCAAGAAGCTTAAACCTGAAGGTTTCCAAGGCCACAAGGAGTGGTTGGTAGGTTTTCTCTCTTGTGAAATTCAATATTTTTCAAACTGAAGTATTCTTTTCTTACATCCTAATACTTGGCTGGTATCAGACAGAAGTTAATTATCTTGGCCAACTTCATCATCCAAATCTGGTTAAATTGATTGGGTACTGCGTGGAAGGTGAGAACCGACTTCTGGTCTATGAGTTCATGCCTAAAGGGAGCTTGGAGAATCATCTGTTCAGAAGTAAGTAATCCAGTGCACTGAATTAATTTGGAAGCATTATGTGCTGTAACTTGTACTATACTCCTACTATAAGCTTGTACTTCTTGAAACTTGACCCTTATGTTTTATGGTTGCTGAGAAATATAAACTAACAACATTTCCCACTCATTTGTTTTAGTTCATGGAATAGAAATAAAGTAATTTGTATAACTTATTCAGTGAATTGATTTATTTGCTTCTGTTTGAGGATCAAATGACAAAAGACAAAAATTTAGGAAGTACAATTTTTTTTTACCTCTGTAGTTATGTCCTTTTTTTTCCTTATCTATCTCAGATGAATCTTTTTTGGTCAAAACCAGCCACATTGCTATCGGAGACAGCATCTTCTAAACACAATCTGGTTTCTCCATTCATGCTATAGTTTTTCAGCTGTGAATGGATCACATGCCAGACAATCAATAACCCTTAGGCACAAGTTACCAGCCACTCACCCTTACTGATAAGTTTCCATGTTAGCAACGAGGATGTCTGGGACTGATCCACCAAGTATTCTTAAGACCATCCCCACTTGGACAGATATCTTACACACCCAATTTTTCCCTGATATCAAGGGCCAGTTGGCCTGCCCGTATGAATATCTAAGATATGGGGGTGCTAAACTTCTCTGTGATTTGGGTCCTCGTATTTTATATCTTTAAACAGCGACAATCACTAAAACCCTGATTCAGACTTGTTGGGCTATAGCGATTTTAAGACAACAGGTGCCAAAGTGTCATCAATAGTTTGTTGGAGGACTTCTTGAACCACCTTAAGTGATGAAAGTTGCTTCGTTGCAATTTAATTTCACATATTTTCATATTTTTTAAGATTTTGATGCATGATATGATGTATTTTAACTTCTTGCCTGAGGTTTTTATTCTTGCTATAATGCTTAGACAAGCTCACAAAAGACCTTATATATGGCTAGAACCTATCATTTATCAGATTTTACCATGACTGTCCTTTTCTTACTGTCATAAACAAGCAACAAGCAAAAATATCTGGAAATCATGAAAGTCCTTGCGCATTCATCTATGAAAACTTGGTAACCTTTGATTCTGTATTTTGTTTTATAGGAGGACCACAGCCACTTTCATGGGCAGTAAGGGTCAAAGTGGCTATAGGTGCTGCCAGAGGGCTCTCTTTTCTTCATGATGCGAAATCACAAGTCATATACCGTGACTTCAAGGCATCTAATATTCTACTAGATGCGGTATGATTAATAAAGGCATGATTGATCTAATTTTTTCTCCTTTTAGATAAAGAATAAAATTTCTCCTTGTCATCAGCCTTTACTGGTAATGTCATCCCATTAGATTTTATTAGATTTCTGGTGCTAACAATGCATTGGCTTGCAGGAATTTAATGCAAAACTTTCTGATTTTGGTCTGGCCAAGGCAGGCCCTACTGGTGATAGGACCCACGTGTCCACTCAAGTTATGGGTACTCATGGGTATGCAGCACCTGAATACGTTGCTACAGGTCTGTAGAGTGCTTTTCCTAATTAAAGAATATTGCTGTTTCCTTGGTATTTTTGAAACTGGTAATAATTTTTTATGCCAGTCTCTCACCTTTGTGCTTCTGAACTAGGTTGGTATTTGAGATAAAACAGTGGACGTGTCTGATTATTTTGTTATTTATGCTAATCCATTTTTAGTCATTGTTATCTCTGATGACCATGCTGATGCTTCTCCCTTTCTAGACCGAGCCTCTTCTATAATGGCCAAACTTTTTTCTCATGTCCAAGTAGGGGAAAGGTTGATGGATAGAGAAAATGATTGGTCAACTGACATTAAATAAAAATGCCATGTCACTAAAGAAAGAATCAGCCTCTGGAGAAGAAGCTTGAAAGATCCAAGCTTTCATGGGACTAAGCTCTAAGCTTTCTTTCTTTGTCATGTACATGTTTGGGTGGGCTATAATTTGAAACAGACAAGTTTATGCAAAAATGATCAGCGACTTCCTTTGGCGGGACTGTAACTGGTTTACTGCCATACCTTTAACATCAGTCCTGGGAGCTCATTACTGTAAAGTACTGTCTTCATGTAAACGTAGTTGTTGACGTAGGTTGAATTTAATTTTCTGATATGAGTGTATCTATGTTCAGCGTCTTCACTGTTCACTCAGAACTGATATCGTGCATGCATGTTATAAAATATTTCTTGTACATGGAATTCCTATATCATGTATGTACTGTAACAAAGCTTCCATTGCTGGACAGGTCGGTTGACAGCCAAAAGTGATGTATACAGCTTTGGGGTTGTGTTGCTTGAATTATTGTCTGGGCGACGGGCTGTTGATAAAACTAAGGTGGGTGTGGAGCAGAACCTGGCAGACTGGGCGAAACCATATCTTGGTGACAAGAGGAAATTATTCCGAATTATGGACACCAAGTTGGGGGGACAATATCCTCAGAAGGGAGCCTTTATGGCTGCAAATCTGGCTTTACAGTGCCTAAGCAATGAAGCTAAAGTCAGGCCTCGAATGTCAGAGGTATTAGCAACGCTGGAGAACATTGAATCCCCAAAAGGTGCTGCAAAAAACTCCCGATCAGAGCAGCAAACAGTTCAGACACCTGTCCGACAGTCCCCAATGAGACATCATCACGCTCCTGGGACTCCACCAGCCAGTGCCTCCCCACTGCCATCCCACCACCAATCTCCACGATTACGATGAGCAGTAGACAATCACTTGTAGATTCCATATTATTTGCTTTTGTATTTAGTTGTAAAATCTATGATATGGTTGTGTATCTCGATGCAATTTTGGATTAGAGAAACAGATATGATCACTTATTGTACCGAAGGAGGGTCGTGGGAGGTTAACAAGCTGGCTTAGCAGAGCTCCTTAAGCAACCTACGTGATCAACTCTTTTCAGAGCTTCCTTCTTAGCCTAGCTCTTCCCCTTAGTCATTTCTTGTTGTAGTAACATAGATGAACGTTTCTTGTTTCAGTAATCTTTGTGCTCTCCATCTGTAATTACTCCTCGGTTCTGATGAACTCTTTGATTGATGCAATCTGAGTAGATGTTTTATTGTCATCAAACATGTCGATCCACAGGAGCCAGCCGTCTGTATTTCTCTATGTTTGAATAAATTTCTCTCTTGTACCAAAGAATAAAAAATAAAAGTAAAATCCATAATGATAATGATATTAATGTTCTTAGAAATTATTATTTTTTTGTTTTAAACGAGAAGAGAAAAGAGAAATTTAGAGCATATAGATATGGGGGACAAAGGAGAAAATAACTCAAAATTTTGAGAGCACATCTCCTTCAATAATAAATAAATAAATATAAACATGGAAGATATAAAAAGTAGGACGTAGCATTAACTTCAGGCATCAAAAAGCATAGAAATATATTGTGGAAGGAAAAAAAAAAAAGGGGGAGGTATGGTAAAAGTCAAATTCAATATCAGTCTAAAATCAGCGGGCAATGCACCAGGCTTTAATGATACTCGATGTATTGTAATTTAATTTGTAACTCGACAGTCCTCCTAATCCTAACATAAAATCGTCTACCTAGACAGACAAATCTTAGATCTAATAAACAAATAGTTTTAAAGAATTTAAATGCTGTGAGTAATTTTTGGTAGAAGAAGATGGAGTCGGCGCCGATTCGGGTACCGTACCGGAATCTCAAGAAGGAGATAGAGGTAGAAATGGTGGGTCTGGAAATGGAGTCTCCTCCTTCTCCTCCTCGGATCCAGTCTCCTCACACTCATAATTCCGATGCAGATTTGAGATCTCAATCCACTAGACATCATATTAGCTTAATCACTCTTGTTCTCAGCTGCACCGTCGCCGCTGGTGTTCAATTCGGTTGGGCCTTGCAGCTCTCTCTCCTCACTCCCTATATACAGGCAACTCCATCTTCTCTTAAGTTGGTTTTTCTCTGCATCTCATTCCTCTATTTTTGCCAAGGTAATTGACTTGGGAGGTTTTTGTTGCAGACTCTTGGAATTGGACATGCCTTTTCGTCCTTCATTTGGCTCTGCGGTCCTATTACAGGCCTTGTGGTAGGTTTTGCCAAATCATCTTCTGTTTGATTGAAATCTGATGAATCTGGAATCTACTTCTTCTATTTTTTGCCGCATCATGTATAAATCTCGATTATCTAGCTGTTGTTATTTTAACTGGTGGATGAATATACATATTTATATTTGCATTTGGAATGAATATGCATGAGATAGATGAATTTGATTTGACGACATGGCATCTTGGAGAGTTTTAATTAATTAATTAATTAATTATCCTAAAATAAAGGGTTATTAATTACATGGTGGTGATCACACCAGGAAACCTTCCTGCATTTTTCTTCTTTTTGAAATTTCCACTCTCATGTCTTGAACCTGTACCCTCCAAGGACTTTTACCATTGTGCTAGTTAATTGGCCTTCAAGATTATCTTGAAACAATGTGCCAACTTTTTTTTTTTATCTGGTACTAGTAGCTTGCATCTTCATTTGCAACCAGTAGCTATTATTGATTTTGCAACTCTTAACTCTTTAGTCCTGACTTTTACTTGATTTTGGTAGTTTTCTTGGCATTTGAAGAGAAAACACCATGCTTATACTGTCACCATTGATGATATCATTTACTTGAAAATGATGCTAGTATAAGTAATTAATTGTTTCTTCAATTTCATGAAATTAATTTAGGCTTGAATTAGCTATTGGGGTTTTGGCTTTTAGGTTCAACCTTGCGTTGGTATTTGGAGTGATAAATGCTCTTCAAAATTTGGAAGAAGACGGCCATTTATTCTTGCAGGATCACTCATGATCTCTGTTGCTGTAAGTGCTGATGGATCTACTTTTTATTTTAGTTCCAATAATTGCTATTTGCTACAATAACTTCTATGACCTAAACTAAATCTTGTAAATTTAGGTGATAATAATTGGATTTTCTGCAGACATTGGATATGTATTAGGGGATACAGAGGAGCATTGCAGGTTTCTGCTGCCTTCACTTTAATTGTATTTAATCCATAAATATTTCTTTGAGACTGACCAACCTATCTATGGAGCTGCAGTAAATTCAAGGGCACTCGAACGTGGGCAGCATTTGTCTTTGTTATTGGCTTCTGGATGCTGGATCTTGCTAATAATACGGTGCAGGTATGGCTTGTTGTCATGATTATTTTGAACCTTCTTATCACTGCTAAATAACTAGTTTCTTGTTTTAGGGACCAGCCCGTGCCCTTCTTGCTGATTTATCAGGTGCCATTTCAATATCTGTATGCTTATCAATTGATCACAAGTTGCTAGCACTACATGAAAGATGCTAATGCAAAAAATAACTAGATGTATTACTACTGTGTTCTAGGTCCTGATCAACACAATTTATCAAATGCTGTATTTTGCTCATGGATGGCTGTTGGAAACATTTTAGGATTTTCAGCTGGTGCTAGTGGGAGTTGGAACAGGTGAAACTTTTTATTTTTATGCTAATGAATACACAACACATGTGCATGCATGCACTCTCATTTTCCTCCTAGCCTTTTTTCATTATGATGCTGTAACTGACCTTTGGTTTTTATGACCTGAATGCTGCTTTGTCTCATTCAACTCCTTTTATTTCCTTTTTTATGGTATCATCACTTGCTTATGCAACTGGATATTCAATTGATTGGTGTGTCAAATGCTTCTATTCTAAGCAGATGGTTTCCTTTCTTGATGAATAGAGCTTGTTGTGAAGCTTGCGGAAATCTTAAAGCAGCATTTCTTGTAGCAGTGGTGAGTTAATTTATCCTTGCATCTTCTTCAATACTTTGGCATGCTATTGTTTTGGTAGTGTAATTTGCTTGAGTGATTATGTTTGTATTGCCTGTTCTTTTATAGTCTTTTATGTTTCGCATCTCATTATTTTCTGTAACATTTTTTGTTGTTGATTTGTGAGAATTCATTTAGTATATAATCGGTCCTCAAATTGATTTTCTTTGCAAGTTTATAAGTCAATGATAACTTTTAAAATTATTCCAATACTAGACCTTGGCATAAAATAGTAATAAACCTAATCTCTTTAGAAAAATGGTCTTTCTTGTCTCATGCTAGCCTACTCCAATTTCCTCGTGAACTAAGCTGTGTTTATCTTTTGGCTAGATCCAATATCTTGTTTCTCGCATGAAGGAGAAATATATATATTCTTTTTTCTTCTTGAGAGAGTTGGGTGAATTCTATAGTTTCCAGATTTATAGAACTTCAAGAAAACTATAGAGGTGATCTTGAAGTTCATTGCATAAATATTATAGGGTCAAATTTATGCCGTTTGCTATTTGAACCTCTTCGCTTCAGTTTTGACATTTGTGTTGAAATATGCACTGTTAGCAATAGCCTTAAAACCATTATTTGGCATGAAAGATGGTGTTACGCCATCACTAAACTGATGGAATAAAGTATCCTAGTAACAAAGCAGAACATGTAATACCATTGATTCAAATCTTGAACTCTGTCACTGAAGTGAAAGTGGGATGCAATTTCCCATATAATCTTACAATAGATTAGTTATATCAATGCGCATATCATACACCCTGTGCAAATTTAGTAAATTTTAACATTAATAAATGTAAAGAAATATATAAATTGAATAAAAACCAAATTAATTGAAATCTAGATGGAGTAGAAGATAAAATGACATGGGAGACCCCTTGAGACATGTCCAAATTTCAGTGATTTTAGATGTAGTGCTAGAAGAAGGATTATTATCAACGTATTTGGAACTTCACTAGCTTAAGACTTTGTACTTTATTTAGGAAATATCTTCTTAGAATAGTTAGTGATAAGTAAGATTTCATTATTATTAGGATCAGTAGGGAATTTTTTATATTTCTTTTCTAGCTTTTTTTTCTACTTTGAGCAGGAGTCTTTAGGGTCATGGTGCCCCTATATTAGCGTAAATATCTCATTTACAAGGGAAGCTGTTTTATGGTAATGAATGAGACTTTCAGTTTCAACTTTGAAGTGTTTCCTCTAACATGTGCTGAGGTGGATTCCTCATGCAGGGTGGATTCCTCTTGTTTATCCTTTTTTTTTTCACATTTTGGAAACTATAGCATAAAGCACATGAAATCCCATGTGAACCAGCAAGGACCATTTTGCAAGGCTAAATACTCCTAGATGTTCTGTTACGTAGTAGTTCCACTAGGGGAGAGTATTTGTGGCTACTGTTGTTTTACTAATCTTTTTGTCCCCAATGATTAGATTCCTGTAGACCACTTCCTACATGAATTATTATATCAATAGCAACAAGTCCTAGTTGAACAAGTTTATTTTTGGAATGTGGGAAAGCCTCAAAATAATATCAAGAGTGGGAGATTCAGAAGTGCCGTAAACCAATTAGAAATATCATGAAATCCCTGGTTCCCAGGGGATGTTTCTGACAACAAGGAACATGTGCCTGGGTGTATATGCAATTTGTGGGTTGGGACAAAAGAAAGGAAACAAATTTCTCCCATCATTGATCATATCAATGCACAGGATGGAATGTAACTTTTGCACTGTTCGTGGAAATGTGCAATCGGTTTTGAACAAATTTAAGAGCTCTTACAGGAGTCCCACTCGCATCTAGAAATCATAGATGGTGGGATTTTTCATTCTATTGCTGGAAACAAAATCACTAAGTTTAGTACAGGGATCTTCTCTTAGAGAAGAAGTCGCAGACTATCATTTATATAGATTGGTGCCTGAGTTTATTGGATTTCCCAAAGATGCAAAGTCCTCTTAGAATTACTTATTTATACTGTTTATGCGAGTTTCTTAGAAAGTCCCCATTCTACTGGTCTCTTTACGATTTGGATACAAATTACACAGCTATACTGACAAAATATGTGGTAGTAAACATAAATTTGGATGGAATATGTGCAGGTCTTCCTCACTTTTTGTACTCTTGTGACTCTATATTTTGCGGATGAGGTTCCACTAAATGTTAATCAACCACGCCATTTATCAGATTCTGCTCCATTGTTGAATGGTTCACAACAAAACGGCCATGAACTTTCAACATCTGAGTCTCACTTGCCGGGTCTTGACAATTTGAGTGGGAATGGCAACAATCATGACCATGAACTGAGAATGAATTCGAAGCATGCCAACTCTGTAGGGGATCAAAATGAAAATTTCAGCGATGGCCCAGGAGCTGTGTTAGTCAATTTATTAACTAGTTTAAGGCATTTACCTCCTGGAATGCATTCAGTGCTTGTCGTTATGGCTCTAACTTGGGTAAGCACTTCAATAACTATGTATTATTTCCAGAACTGTTTCCTTCTGATTTCTTTTAGTCCAAACTCTTTTGAGAATACACGTGTTCATTGTTCCTGTGATGGTCTTGATTCACTCTTATTTTATCTGTGCTTATTTTCATTTCAATTATGATTTTACTTGCAGTTGTCCTGGTTCCCATTCTTTCTATTTGATACAGATTGGATGGGAAGAGAAGTTTATCACGGAGATCCAAAAGGGAATTCGAATGAAGTGGAGTTGTATGATCAAGGAGTCAGAGAAGGTGCATTTGGTTTGCTGTTGAATTCTGTAAGAACTCAATACTGAGCATTGATAGTGTCTGTTTTGTTAAATATCATCACAGAAACCAACTCTGTTATGAATCCCGAAATTTACCTTTACATTTTTACAATAATTGCAGTTTTAATGTTGGAAGTTCTTGAAGCAAGGATAAAATGGACTTCTCATAGTAATTCAAAAAATTTGAAAATTTTGACACGAGAGAGATTAGAGAGATTCATCCCTTCAGTGAAAGGAAATAGGGAACAGCAGTGTAATGCAATTGAGAAAATGGGGAAAGTTGAATTATATATCATGGGAACTATATGAAACTAATGCACCATCTGAATGGACCTAAAAAATCACAAAATTAAGAAACAATTGGAGGAAAAGAGAGGAAAAGGATCACAAAAGTTAGGAGGAAAAAAAATGAATCGAATTGACACATGAACTTGATGTTATGTGGCTCATTCCAAATTTATTAAAGACACATATCCCATTATTTCTCATGTGGTGCTTTGCAATAATCGAATTATTGATTATCTCGACAACTATTTTTCTTATATTCTTGTTATGATACAGGTTGTTCTTGGCATTAGCTCGTTCTTGATTGAGCCAATGTGTCGGAGGTTGGGGTCAAGATTTGTGTGGGCAATGAGCAATTTGATAGTATTTGTCTGCATGGCAGGCACTGCTGTTATTAGTTTGATATCAGTTGGTGAATATTCTGAAGGAATCGAACATGTAATTGGAGGGAATGCGCCAATCAGGATAGCTGCCTTGATTGTATTTGCTCTTCTTGGCTTTCCTCTTGCTGTATGTTCCTGTTCTAGTAGAAAATCGCTATATTTGTCAATTTTTTCCCTCAATAGCATGTAGTAATTGTTTTTGTGCTGCAGATTACCTATAGTGTTCCATTTTCTGTCACGGCAGAGTTGACTGCTGATTCAGGCGGTGGCCAAGGTTTGCATGGAAATATTTTTTATAAAGAATTATTTTTACTTGATATGGTTATTATTGTGTTAACCAGATGATTCTGATGTTCTTTTACCTTGTTTCAGGATTGGCCATAGGAGTTCTCAATCTTGCAATAGTTATTCCACAGGTAGATTAGCACATCATGTATTTTTTCAGTACATCTGGGATGAAATTATTTCTCTGATATAATGAACCACTGTCACCTTTTCTACTGGACTCCAGAAGTTTTGCTGGATTTTGCTATGCTGTAACCATGTGTCAGTTTTGGCTTTTGGGAAAATTGATACTAAATTGCGTTTGGTTATTGCCTGTGATATTTTATTGATGGACCATAACATGTATGCACTCCCTGACACACTTCAACCTGTTGCTTCTTCCCTGCTACTCCTATTGATTCAGATTCTTCTGTCATTCCACTTTCTGTGCCAGTTTTACTCTATTTAATTCAGTCAAAGTTGATTTTCATGTGTATTTTTTTGATCTGTTAGATGATTATATCCATTGGTGCCGGTCCATGGGATGCGCTTTTTGGGGGAGGAAATATACCAGCCTTCGTTCTGGCTTCTGTATCTGCTCTTGCAGCTGGTGTTATTGCAACTCTAAAGCTGCCGAATCTTTCAAGCAGGTCCTTCCAGTCTGGTTTTCATTTTGGCTAGCCACCAAACCGTGCTCACCATGCTGACATCAATCCAAGGTGTGATTGTCAAGGACAGGAGCATGCTAGTTGGTCTTGCATTCACAGAGATCTTCCATTTTTATGTACGTATAATTTTTATATCAAAAGAATCATGCGTTACATGTTCAAATTCATTAATTTTTTTTTGCCCCACATCATGGGCATCTGTACTATCTGTAGAGTATAAATCATTTGAATTGAAAAGCTTATACAGGCATGTAGCAATGAATACTTATCTAGAAATCATGAGCTAACTGGTCTAAGCTTTACATTTTATGTAGTTATTAACAGAAATTGTATTATAATCATCATTTAAGCACGTTGGCCTCTGTACCATCTCTTTTTAGATTCTTGATCACCCATCCAGACAACCTTTCGTTTTAACTTCGAGCACAAGCTATTTGTTGGGCTGTAGGTGAGGGGTAGGGTTAGTGGGTCACAGTGCTTGGGGCACGCACAACTTTATTAGGGGCCTTGCCGAGTGCAGTGGATGATTAAAATATCTCTTGTTTTTTATTTATAAATATATTAAAATATTTTTTTATTTTTTAAAAAATATTTTTGATATTAATATATCAAAACAATCCAAATATATATATAATTTTAAATTTTTAAGTAAAAAAAATCAAATTTTTGTGACATGCTATCTGGGACGGGCGCCTAAACTTGATTCATTAGTGAAAAGTTGTACTTGCCTCGGTTGCCATGTCAATATCTTGTTCATCTTCGTGGAAAGCCTTGGGTAGTAGTGACTTGCAGGTTACTCTTTAAAAGTAATTTTTATTTTATTATATTTTATTTTAACAGTAAGAATATTCTCAGATCAAATTTCCGGTAAATGTTTCAACTTTTAGAAAGTGTACACAGCTACAACTTTCTGTCCATGATTTTTTATTATTTTCAGCTGTGAGGTCAGTGCTTTGTACTAGCCTGTTGCTTCAATGTGTTTCCTTCGTCCGTTTCTGCAATCAAAACTTCACATGTTTCAAAAAATAGTAATGATGTTTTGGCTGAAATGCCGAACCAAATTTGACAGATTTAATGTAAATCACTGGATCAAATTTTAAATAATTGACAAGTTGATGATCCAGTTTTTAGAGGGGTCCCAGGTCCTCCCTCTTCTTTCTAACCCCCATTCTTTTTCTGTGCACGAAAAGACTAGAATCCTTGTGCAATCCCCTGGTGAAAGAATACTTCTCTCTCTGTGAAAGGCATCGAGAGGGTTCATAAACTTGCAATTTAATTGGGTGGATAATGGGTTTGGTATGCCGTTGAATGGAGGTTGTTTCAGAACGATCCTCTTCTACTTTTTTTTCTCCAACTAGGTGAGTCGAACCGAGGACTAACGTGTTTTTTTTTTAATTAACTGGTATAGGATTTTGATCAAATCCAATGGTTTCTAAAATTCTTACTGTCATGATTTAAATGACTCTGTACAGTAGAATGTCCTCATGTCTTGATTTCTTTCTATGAGAAATTTATGTTTTGAGTTGTGGATTAACAGCTGTTTTGCTATTTTTTAATTTAAAATATTTTTTTATATTTTTAAATCATTTTAATGTAAAAAATAAATTTTAAAAAATAAAAAAATTATTTTGATATATTTTCCAACATCTACTTTATTCTCAATCAAGCACTTAATTAGCTTCTGTTTGTAAACATGTTTTTTAAAAGTTTTAAATTTTTTTTGTTTAAAATTAAATTTGTTAATGTTTTTTAATTATTTTGATAAAAAAATATTTTTTAATATATTATTAAACAAATAACATTTTAAAAAAGAAATCACTACACGTTGTTAACTGTAACTTGTGACAATCCGGAGATATCGCGATGCCGAGTGGACGGTTGTGATTGATGGGCCACCTGTCTTCGAAAAAAAAGTTAAACACGGCCACGAGGAAAAATTAAATTAATTAAATATAACAGGTCCTTTTTTCGTTTTAGCTAAAAAAAAAGGGGAAAGAAAGAAAAAGAAAAGAACATGGCAGGTCTAGTGGTTGACAAATCAACATCAAAGAAATATCTCGACAGCCTAAAGTTTTGGAAAGATAATAAATAATAAAAAATAAATCGCATGGAGAGAAATAGAGGGACGTAAACCGCAGACGGCACATGGGTTCAGTGTTGAAGAAGATGAAGCAGAGTGAGCAGCTTGTTTTTAACCTAGAAGTGACGTCAGATTAGTCCTCCAACTTGTTCAACGCTCTCGATCGGCTCCCTAATCAATTGGATTCCCAACGTAATAATCTCAATTAAGCCTCACAGCAAATTCTGTTAATGTTTTGTCGATAGTATCAATTTTATGCAATCAAATGATTCGGTTCCGAGGCAGCTTCACATGTTTTATCAACAATCCCCAACGACTTTTACTGATTTTATTTATTTCAAATAAAATATTTTTAAAAACATATATATTTTCCAATGTGAAACGAGAGAAAAAATAAATTAAACCTTAAATGATATTAATTTTTTAAAAAATATTTTTTCCGGGAAGTATTTTTATTAAGTCATTTTGCTTGATCATTTAATAATTTCAACAACATTATCAACACCCATACTTTTTATTTGCATTGAAAAGAAAAAAAGAAGAAAGCTTCAATATCTCGCATGATAGCGCGGGAAATCAAACTAAAAAGGAAGTAACCCTGATATTCATGACAGATGAAGAGAGATAAATGGGAGGGAAAAACAATAGTGCCTTGCTTTCTGGCAGAGAACATGGATCCACCCCCATTCCAACGGAGGTGGTGGTGACCTCCAGC
>Ga0307509_10007727_pt1 | contig 13946 bp, 9 predicted proteins | sample 10_EM_MG_FD_202245 | JGI IMG/M metagenome (GOLD analysis project Ga0307509, IMG submission 202245) | Populus trichocarpa ectomycorrhiza microbial communities from riparian zone in the Pacific Northwest, United States - 10_EM | ecosystem: Host-associated > Plants > Roots > Unclassified | place...
TATCTAGAAACAGGGACTCACAAAATACATGGCAAAATAAAAAATAAAAAATCAGTGCTGTATGTACCACAAAAACACCAATTAATCTTATTTCCAGATATCACACTTTCTCGCCTGGGACAAGTACTATTTTACTCCATAGCGCAAACCAATCAAGTCATATACTAATCACAAATATACTACATCGCGGGTGTATACAACACCTGCCTCCCTCATCCATATAAGTTATACCTACTGTAGCGTGCATGGTCTGGGTCGGCTACCCCCCCCATCAGGAAATACCACCAACACCACTAACTATACCACCAGCGCACTGATAGACTGTCCGATATTATTTCTTTAAAAGTGATCCCTAGTTTAGCCGCAACCCCTGCCCCAAAGCACTTTCCCATGATTCCCATCCGAGTGACTCACCGTGACCGCATAAACTCCACGTGCCAACTACGGTAGACAAGACAACGGGTGCCCACAATTATCAAGACCTATGCCTGCAAGCGCCACGTGGAATACCAATGCTGAACTACACCGTAATCCCAATGCTTTTCCTCTGCGTACCGCCATCTACATGCGAGATTAGGCTTAGAGTACAATTTCACTTAATACAACAATTTGGCATGTGGGAGAAGCCGATGCTTAAGAACTTCTTGAATTCGTAATATGAAATCTATCCCCCACCTTCTCATTCTCCTGAATCGCCCTCCATAGACGAATCACTGTACAAACTGAACCCGCAAGGCAAAAAGGATATAGAAAGGAGGAAAAAAAGTATACAGCTCACTCATGGAGGATAGGTTGATGGAGGAAAAACTAGATTATTACTAATAGAATGATGACGTTACAACTATTTTGGGTTTTCGTCTAGACAACAGTCACGAATTGACCGACGGATGGAACTCCATCCGCGACAACGTAGACAACATAAGGCCCAGGAGGCGCAACATTCTTGTTAGGGGGCATGGTGGCAGTAATAGTTTGAGCAGTGGCGTTGGGGACGAAGCCAGTATTGTCGAGGAAGAGCATGCGATGTCCCATGTGAACAGAATGAGTAACAAAGCCACCATAGTAAAGGGCGACCTTAATGCCCTGGGTGCCGGTGACAGAGTTGAACGAGATTGTGAAAGTAGAGCCGTTGGCGGGAAGGTTCTTAGAAGAGAGGGCCATTGCGGACGGACGCTGATTGGCCTTGGCGCCCTGGAGATAAGGAGGCGTGAACCTCTCGACGCGGAACTCTGGAACAAAAGTCAGCTCAAATTCACACGTGTGAGTTTGTAATACGCACCAGTTATAAAGGCAACTCCAGGCCTTGTTTCCAAGATGGGCTGTTCATGCGGGTTGCTGCCGGTAACGAGAATGGTACCATCGAGCAACAAGAGAGCAACCGAATGATACAGCCTAGGGATAGTGGAAGAGGCAAGCTGTGTCCAGCGTGTTCCCATTGCCTTGGTAGGCTCGTAAAGGAGGGCGGCAAAGGTTGGGTCGGTAGCAAGCTCGAATCCCTGAGCACCGCGGTTGGCACCATTAAGCCAGAGGACGGATCCGTCAGGAAGCAAGACACCCTCCACCATACCGCGTCCCTGGGGCATAGAATCCATCTCCCAGGTAGGGTTTGCATCCTCGGGGGCAATAACACCGCAGCTCGGATCAGTAGGGGCAGTAACATCTTGATAAGCACCACCACCACAGATCATGACCTTGGTGCCCCATCCGTTGGCGCTGGTGAGAGGAAACATGACACTACCACCAGTGTTGGGATATGTGCGGAAAACTCCAGGCAGGTCCGGCATTTGGCGGGTGATGGTGTTGGTATTAATGTTAAAGATTTGAGATGACTTGGCGGTGAAGACAAACAGCTCTCCGTTCTTGAGGAGATGCATGAAAGGATACATCTGCGGAAATTAGCATCTGGGCACATCACTAAACCCAGTATTACTTACGTAGTAAGGCTGGTGAGCAACCAAGATATCCATAGGGACATTGGTTCCGGAGCTGATACCAGCAGGGCTCAAGATCTCATATCTGTGGTGAATTAGTCCTCGTAAATCAGGCGGGAAAAACTAGTAGACTCACGTGGGATTGTTATTGGCAGGAACAGTAGGATCCAATCCGTTCAAACTTCCAGATGCGACAAAGACTCGTCCATCGGCAAGAATCTGAGCCGAGGCATACCATCTCTTGCTGGCCATCTTGTTTCCAGGCTCGCGCCAGTTTTGACCGTCGAGAGAGGCATCACTCGAAGAACGGGAGAGGTAACGAATGGCGTTGAAGCCATCGACAACCGTAGGGTCAATGAAATTCAATGGTGCATTGCCACCAAGCGAAACAAAATCACCATTCGCAAGGAAGATACCTCCGGCACAGAAGGCATTAGTCTAAACAAAAATGTCAGCTATGGATCCTAAGCCTATAGAAGAGGCGCACAAACATTGTAAGCCAAAGGAACAACAGTGTTGTCGGCAGGGTTGTACTCAGATGAGTAAGCGAATTGACCGTTGGGAAGCTTCAATTGAGTGTAGTTCTCGACTTTGTCCAAGAAAACGACACGACCGTTAGGAAGGAGACCAGCATGCATGGCAGGAACACCTGATTGACCAATAATTGCGAATTCTCCTCCGTTTGTAATAGGGGCTGGAGATGGTCCAGGTGCCTGAGGAGATCCACCAGCCTTGCAAGGACCAGACTGACATCCGTCACCACAGTGGCCATCAGTATTACCGCAGAAACCATACATTGAACAACATTCTCCCTGAGGCCAGCCAGCACAGGTTTTCCCACCATTAGTGGCACCGCAAGTAGCGTCAGTGGTAGGAACACCAGTGGGATTGGGGCTAGCAGAAGAGGAAGAAGGCGATCCCAAAACTGGCTCGCCAGTGCTGGTAGTTGTTGAAGCAGTAGTAGTAGGAGTGTTGCTAGTTGTCGGGACAGTGGCAGGAGTGGTGGGAGCTGTCGTAGTGCCGCCAGTGCACCCGCTCTGACATCCATTGGCGGGAAGACAGTGGTCAACTGAGCTGCCGCACCACCTATCCAGATGTTAGAGGTGTCTCAAAGAACGGAAATCTTAATAGATCAACATACCCATACTGACTACAACAAGTTCCAAAAGCCGAACCGGCACAAGTAGCGCCACCAAATCCAGTCCCGCAGCGACCATCGGGGCGAGCAGCAGCACCAGTTGGAGCAGCACTGGTAGTGGTCGGGGCAGGGGCGGTGGTGGTAGTGGCACCTTGTGAAGTACCGGAGCATCCGGAAACGCATCCGGTACCACAGTGATCAGGACTGTTTCCACACCATCCATATTGCTACGGAAACACAGTCAATAGGAATACATGAAGACAGAGATCCCATTTGATAGACTTACCGAGCAACAACCTCCGACATAGTTGACAGAGTGCGGGTCACAGATCAAACCGCCAAAGGCAGGACCACACCTCCCATCAACAGAGAAATCGCCAGGAGCGGGGATAGGATTGGGACGAGCAATACGACGGAAGAGTTCATGGGGAGCTGGGATCTTGCAACTATTTCCTAGTTAGTCACCAATGGTGTGACGAAAACGAATGACAAGACCCCAGATATCAAAAGGACAGTTGCAACCCCCCAAGCATATAGGAAGTCAAACTATCCCAAAACATAATGGCGGGTGAAGACAATGGAATAAACCTACAGGTTATCCTCTTCACAGCAGTACTGTCCCTTCAAACACTTTGTGTCCGCAACCTCACGGGTGCAAGTGATATAAGGTTTGGGAAAATGGATGTTTGCGAAGACACCATGGGCGAAAAGTGCCGAAAGGATGAGGGCGGTCTGCGTAGAGACCATGATGAGCTAAGCTGTGCTTGAAAGAACACTAATTGTTTGTTCCGTTGCGTTAGCTACCGTCTCAATCAAGCCTGACAAACAGAACAAACAAAACTTTGCCCGGGGAGGAATGAGATATTGAAATGAAAAAAATGAAGAAAAAAAACCAGAAAAATCATGAGAACACAGTATTAATACTGAAAATTCAAGTAGATGGGATATCGAGAGTGACAGTAAATTATAAATTTTAAAATAGATAATGCAGGTCGTCATGTGCAGACTAATTATCGCAGTAACCAGCAACTGGATCAGATCGTGCCTCTGCATATTTGCCCCGCACAAAAGACATTTCAGATGCAGGCAGGTACCGGTGTACAGGCAAGGCAAGGCAAAAAAGAGAAGTTAAACAACTGCCATACCTAAACGAGTGTGATGAATTCAAATGGTTTGGTTGAAAAAAAGGCTCAGCAAGAAAGAAAAGAAAAGAAAAAAGAGTGAATAGATAGTAGAAACCAGTCGTGAGAACGAGCCCTATCGCAGAACTGACAGAAACTCCCGGATTTTAGCAGAAGGTTAGGCCAACGAGTGTAGTGCCGGAAATCGGTAGAGAGGGAGAAAAGAAGGTGAGGAAGGAAGGGAGGAGGGGAACTATTAAAAGGGATTGGAAGGGCCGGGAGGCGAATAGCGGTAGGGTTGAGAGAGAGATCTGATTCAAGGAGTGGTGACGAACAGCAGTACGGTACTGTACCAGTGGAGGGGGCACCGAACCACCAAACTCATGCACACAACCACGCCGCAACCAGACGGAGGCAAACCTATAGGGCTCGTCACTCGGAAAAAGTATACCGGTTTTCTATCCCGCGAATCCACGGCCCCGATTTCACAACCAATTGAAGATAAAGTGAGCTGCGAGAGGTGCAATGGAAAAGCTACAGAAGAATCAAGGAAACGCTCTACCGCACTAGCCAAGCCGATAAAGAAGACCCATCTTCCTTCCTTCTCTCTCTCTCTCTCTCTCTCTCTCTTCCTCTCTCCCTATCGTAGGTGGACCATTCCTAGCTGATTCCCGAGCCAGCCCAGTGGTCAAGAAATTGAGTAATTTTTTTATGAGGTTAGTCTCCCCATGCCCCACCAATCGAAAAACTGCTTCAGGGATCTAGCGAATCCCAGAAAACCCCCCAGCCACTAGAACAAACTGAAAGAACTTGCTTTTTTTTATTTATTTTTTATAATACCGTACTTTCAATAACCAATCCCAACCCTGGCCTATGAAAAGCTCCTGTTGTTGATTGAATAGATTGGGAAATAATGAAAAATATGTCCCGTACAATAAAGTGCAGAGTTAGCGAGAGAAAAAAGTGTAGGAGTACTAGTACGGTAATTCAATCAGGATGGCAATGTTCCTGGTGCCTGGACAGGTGTGGGAGGAACGGAAGCGCTGAAAGGGGCAGTTACTCGAGTACGCTGTTACAGCCGCACAAACGTCGTCAACCAATCCCCCGAATCTGCCATCATTGCCAACCTCCACCACACAATACCCCCCCCCCCCCCAAAGCTGAGGAAATATCTGGTAACCAGGCCCTTGGGCGCCAATAAAGACACACCACCCAAAATACCTACCAATAAAAGCCCGCATACCAAAGGCCTGTGACCAATCCAGCGGGAGCCCATAAGGTACTTCGCTCCCCAGCGCTTCTCTCTCTGCCACCTGCGCGCCAGGCATGTCGATTCTTCCATCTTCCCTCTTTTCAGCAAAAACTTACTTTAACTTACTCGAACCTGCCGACCGAGCCTGTAAAAAGTACGGAACCGGTACCGGTACTTGTATAGCGGGTATGTACAGTACTGTACGAGCTACCACGAGAAACGAAGTTCATCATCAGTTGCACACATCGACCCTCTCTGCTGTTCACCGCCGATGCTCGAGTGCCACGAGCAATCCCACAAAAGGACCACGGGCCTGCTGCACACCTTGGTCGATAACACCCCCCTAAAATGCCGCTTTGCCCATACTGGCGATTGTTAGGCTTTGAGCTCACCCGGTTTATGACCTGCCTTTCCCTGTTCCTAGGAAGGCGTAAAATATGCATAAACGAAAAGGAAAAAAAAAAAAGGCACAAGCAGCGAACTATAATACGGTACTCTGGCAACTACTTGTAACCACCCATCTATCCATGTCCGTTTCGAAATCCGTGTAGTCCCTTTTCCCAACTCCTTTGGTAAGCAGGTGGGCAAGCAAGATTTGCAAGCTGAGAATCCAGCAGCATACAACATGCGTCTCGTTTGTTTGTCTGCCGCGCCTTAATTGGGTCCCAGCTACCCCACCCTTCCTATTTTTATTTTATTTTTTCTATTCTTTGCGTCTTTTGGTCCCAAGAATGCCGAGAGAAGGAAAGAAAGCGAAGGTTTCGCGAATGGTGGGATGCGTGGGTGCAGATCTATCGACGCGAGGATCTCAGTGGATGCGTGCGGTAATGTACCTGCAGCTGCACAAGGGAGATTGGAGGGTGTCATCTACTAGTACACCCGCGGAGAGCACAGTGTCCAATGCGATGCAAAAGGCGACCGGTCTCCCGATTTACCAGCATTCGCGTAACCCCCGATTGTACTGTACTCTTGGCGGCTTTGGAAGAAATTCCGGCCGAGTCCATAGTTCTCATATGATACGGTACTTGGAATCTTGGGTCGGTCTTGGTCTGCTTCGGAGGCTTGCGGGGAGCACAGCACAGTACCGTGCCCTAACTGTGGTACCGGTACTGTACGTGTACACGTACTCGAGTAACGGTATATGCTGGACTCGAGCACAAGTGTGATACAGTGATACAGCCGTGGTTACGATCACTCGCTCCGAGCACAATACCGGTATCGCACAGGGGTAAGGGGCGAGAGCGAAGCGAGGGGAGCCGACCCTGATTGGCTCAGCCAACCCAGGAGTCCAATATTGCGAGGCCTCTGTGCTGTGGCCAGAGTAACAGATGCTTTTTCCTGACTTTTCTTCCCCCACCTTGAACAAAAGCAGCAAGATTGGCCCCTCACCTTCCACTAGCTATTCACTTCCAATTTTGGCCGGTAAAATTCAGTCAGCCCCACTCAGAATACCCACCCCCTAAATGCAAGTGCTCGAGTGCAGCATTGTCAATTCGCAAAAAATAACTGAAAACATTCAGGCACAAGAGGTTCTGTCTTTTGAGTTCGCTAAGAGTTGTTCCCGTTGCTACCTAGGCGCGTTAGGTCATTCTTGCTGACCCTAATTACAGCAGAGCAAAGGACAGGGCAATAGGGTGCACCATCCTACGACCCGTTCGCCACGATGCCGGTACCCATCACCCAAGGGCCCGAATACCCCACGACCTGAAAATCCAAACCGAGCACGAACCTCTTCTCCCAAGTCTAATACTTCTCCACACACACTCTCTCGTTTCTCTTTTTTCTTCTTTGCCTTTCTTCATTCCCCTTGAGGGGTTTCAGTCACTGCGGGGGGCACTTGTTTGAGCCGAACCTAGAAAGAAGTATCCGAAAACAGGGGTCGCGTGCTTGCGCTGGTATTGGCAATAAGTATCTAAAATATTCAGGCACGGCCATTGCTGCACAACCATGCTTTATGCCAGATACGAGTACTAGTACAAATAGGGGCTGAGATACGCAGAGATTTTCTTGCCATATATTTCGCGAGGTCCCCGGTCCTGCGGAGAAAATGTCCAAAATACCATCCACTGCAGGGGTACATATCATCGATTGCCATCTTTGATCTCCCCCCTACCGGATAAAATCACCACAGGCGAAAGGAGTTTTTAGTGCACTTTATGTAGTTATAACTTAATAGGGAGGAATCATAGAGATTGCAGGAAACTTTCAAAAAATAGGCCGAAGCGATGCACATTTCTCCTATTTTCTCTACGGGTTCAAAATCCCCGTTTAAAAAGGCCACTGTTCTGAGGGTGTAAAGGCATAAACACGGTGTATGATTGGTTAGATACGAGTACCATCCTATTATCCCTCAGGCTGTCCGAAACAGGAGAATTATTTTCGGGTAATTGTTGCTAGCACGCTATGCCTCTTTTAGAATCAGTTGAGTAAGGAGAATATTTAAGCTGACCCCCAAGTGCTGAGTCATTTGGGCACTGCAGAAGAAGTGAAAACCCTTGGCTCCCGACCATGTAAGGCTAGTTACTTCCCAATCTGGTCGGCGCGGAATCCTACTGTTTCAAGCAGCCCAAGGCATGGAGATCCAATATCCCGCATACAGTGTCGCTTTCTCGGCTGCAATTACCAGATACCAGACTGTTTCTTTGACCCAAAAAAACGTTCAATATCAGACTATTCAAACAGCTCCCGAATTACCAATACTCATAGTACTAGCGAGTACTCGAGTCCAAAGGCCTGGAATTAGCATTGACATTGTTACCAGGGGGCTGGCTGCAAGGTGGGTTTCGCAGCATTCTTTAATAATCACCCCCAATCGCATACAATTCACCAACTAACTCTTTTATCTCATATGTTGATAAGACATCCCAATTTTATCGTGTGTGGAACTTGGGAAATTTTAACTATTTCCCCATTTCACGTGTGCGGAGAGATTGTAGCTGCAGGCCAAGCTTAACCTCGCGTTCTTCTTCTGCTCGAGTACCGTACAGTGGGTGTAAATGTTACTTTTAAAAAAAGGAAAGAAAAAAAAAAGAACCCACAGCGGTGCTTTACTCGTACCTCGACGTTGTGCCACTTGCGGAGCGGATAAACCGGCACTTTTGGATGTGTTACTATATCCCTGTATGCACCAAATGTATTTCGACGGATAGAGAGAGAACTAACCAACAACTAGCGGTGATATCTCTACCCCTTTCGTCGAAATGCGATATTGACATGTCCATTCGCTCAACACCAGTGCCCGAGTAGTGCGGTGAAGCACGCTTAATCGCGGTACAGTACATCCCGGTACGGTACTTTATACCGGTACACCGTCTTCATAGAGAACCTCACGATGCCGAACGGGAGGATACAACGTATCGTGCCTGACCACGTAAGCCTACTCATAATAAATGAGGTCTTCAAATAGATCAGTGCCGTAAAATCTCTTGGAATCCTTCCATGCTGTGGTCTCCGGATTCAGGGACAGGAGCTCCTGAAAAGGAATGCCATTTTCCCGGCACAGTTGTCGGGCCAGCTCTCAGAGTATGTTGGACCCCGCTAACCGGTATTCGCAATTTTGTTAGTTCGCCAAATCAAACCTATCCTGGGGCGACGGAGATACCGTGGGGGATTTCGAGAGATTTTACGGCATTCTATTAATCCTCCCTTTCACACTCCCATTCATTCATTCATAGGCATCCTGAACCAGCACCCACCACATGCGTCGTGCTTACCATCCGTCACAAGCTTGAGCGAACCCATCATCAAAAGACTTATAAATAGCATACGGCGCGCGGCCCATCCTTTCGTTCGCATGCCGAATTCCAGGAATACTAGTGCTTGGCCTGAAGGGATATATGTCTGGGGTCTTCAGATGGTGACCAGGTCAATGCTCGAGTAAAGGCTTCTAACCCCAAGGATCGGCGGTGTATTTACTTGAATAGGCGGTGTTATTGTCCTTTGTGTAGAAGGCCGTCTCGACCGCGGTTCCCCGAACACAAAAAAACGAAGGAATGTGTTGTCCCCCTTTCGATCTCAGCCAACAAAACAAATACGGGCCAATCCTTAAACCTATCACATTACCCAACCAACAACCCCCTAGAAACCCTACCGGGCCGCACCTAACGCATGGTATACCCGCCCGACTTCCGAAGTGCCTAACAGGGTGGATGTTCCATCTGCCCTGTACGAGTATCGTGGATGCTTCTTCCTCCTGCAAGGAGGAGGATTATTTGTCCGTATTGGCGAGGCACTTGTAATACGAGTACCGGAAGGGGTAGGAGTTCACGCACGCACCATTACAACGTACTCGAGTACAGTGCCGACACTGCACTACTACGAGTACTAGATGGATAGATGGATCGACGGGGGAAATGGCTGCCTTTGTTCTTTTTTTGGAGAGGGCTCGTTGTCGTGACACTTCCCTTTCGAGTGAGGGAGAGTGATTTACGTTGTATACGTATAGCTGTAGTCGTAACCTAGGTACGAAGAGGACAAGGCGAATGCCCAGACCGGACGGCCCGGGACGGGCATAAGAAAGTAGAGTGGGGAGGCTTATAATAGGATCATGTGTCATGATAACAGGGAAGTGGAGATAAAGGTTACCAAGTTAAATTCCCGAGAAAATCGTCGGAAGCCGATCTACTCTAATATACAGTATCCCTACCAAACGGGTTCTTTTTCACATGTGCAACTCGTCCAAGTGCGAAAAATGATTCATTACTATACCGGCAATACCGATACTGGTCCCATAGAACCACTCTACAGTAGTCCAGAACCCGTGGCAATGACACAGTACCGCACAAAACACGTGACCTAGAGAGTATTCCTGCCACCTGCCACTTCACACAAGCCAAGTAACAAAGATATTGTTCGGGACAGTGGCGTACAACCAGGAACCCAGGTCAGAGGCGGGGCATCACACACCAACCGCCGCTGAACTGGTAGACTAACGTTTTTTTTTACTCAGTGGGGCGAAGCCTCACTCCACTTGACCCCACCTCGCTTTGCCTCATCTCAACAAAACTTACTTGGGCCCGCGCCCTGCAAAACGGAGAAAAAGAAGGGAAGAGAAAGGAAGCACAAGCAAGCGGGAGCGCTCACAATCAGTTAACCAGTTTGACTTGGGTCGATTTAGCTCAGTCGGGTTTCGAGAGCTATTCTGCTTTTTTCTTTCGTTTCCTCGAGCGCAAGTAGCGACGAAACATAATTCTGGCTGAGAGGATTTATTCAGTCCGTTAGTTAGGGCAGTTGGTCAGTTGGCCACTGATCATTCCTGGTTTAATTCGATATCTTATACTGGGTGTACCTAGATCATTCCTGGGAGAATTGTTTCGGTGTTCTCAAAGAGGACGAGAGCCGGGAAGTTTATTTCCGGGGCTTGAGCCGCTCCCTCCACCCGCACCGCACGGTGAGGACCGCCGGATACTGAGCTCAGGCAGGAAAACAAAGAAAAGCACCGACCGAGCACATCACACTGCAGCAACTGTGCTGTGCATCCGCTACGATCCGGGGTCCCGCCCCTTCCCCTCGTCACCACCATTCACAACCCTACCCCACCCCGACCCGCCCAGCAAAAAAGCAAATAACCATGACCGATTCCTCAACCTCCGAATCCCACTACTTCTCCAGCAACCCACCACCCCCCACGCTGCCGCAACACACGGCGCAAGCAAACGCCTTTGTGACCCACCACCACGCTCACTCCCGGCGCGTAGTGCTATTGACCTCGGGCGGCACCACGGTCCCGCTGGAGAACCAGACGGTGCGCTTCATCGACAACTTCTCCGCCGGCACTCGCGGCGCCACGTCCGCCGAGTACTTTCTCTCACAGGGCTACGCGGTGATATTCCTGCACAGGCAGTTCTCCCTGCTCCCATTCAGTCGGCACTACTCGCACTCTACGAATTGCTTTTTGGACTTTTTGTCCGAGTGGGGGCGTATCGGCGAAGGCGATGGCGATGAGGGGGAAGATGGAGGGGCGGCGACACCGGACGTGGTTGTTAAAGCAAAGTACAGACACGAGATGCTTAGTGTCCTTAGGAAGTATCGGAAGGCGAAGGAGCAGAAGCTGTTACTGTTACTCCCATTCACGACCGTCACGAGTTACCTCTTCACGCTTCGTGCTATCGCCCGCGAGATGAGGTGTCTTGGAAATGAGGCTATGTTCTACCTTGCTGCCGCTGTATCCGACTTTTTTGTCCCCCCAGACAAAATGGCCGAACATAAGATTCAGAGCGGAGACGTGCCTGAGAGCACTTCTGGGGCTAGTCCTGGTGGGGGTGGGGGTGGGGGTGGGAAGAAATTGGTAATAGACCTGGATCCCGTTCCCAAATTCCTCAAGCGACTGGTGGAACAGTGGGCTCCTGAGGCTATGATTGTCTCTTTCAAGGTAGGAGTCTTCCTACAATATGTGCTCTGCTTTCGCACTCTCGCTCTCGTCTAATGCCCGGTGCTACAGTTGGAAACGGACCCCGCCCTCCTCCTCAAAAAATGCAATCAGAGTCTTGACCGCTACGCGCACCACCTGGTCATTGGGAACATCCTTGCTACGCGAAAATACGAGGTCTTGTTTGTTGAGGAGGGGAGCGCTCAGTGGGTGCGTCTGCCGACGAGTGATGGGAAGAGTGGTGGTAGTGAGGAGGTTGAGATCGAAAGTCTGATTGTACCCGAGGTTATTAAACGGCACGAGAAAATGTTGCTGAAGAGGGCTGCGACAGGTTAGACTAGAATTTTGGGGGGGCTGGCTCGACTGATGGTTTGGTTTCTTTCATTGACTTTCACTGGCAAGTGTTGTTGCTGTGTCTATTCTGTATCTGTCTATCGTATTCCCTCCAACCATTATCAAAACCGAACATACTACTCATATCCCATATCCTCAAATGTCGTGCAAAAAATGAAACAGCATAATACTCGGGGGGTCAGTAAGAGAAAACTATTTCTGCCAACCCCATACATACAAATCTCTATGAACGCAGGGGTTTTGTTTTCCGATTTTTAATCATCCCCCCACCCACCCCCCCGACTACCATACTGTACCAACCGAGATCATGCTCGTACTCGAGCACATACATACATACACACCCCTTAACCTATTTTCAGACACTGGTTCTGTTCCACCTCCTGAACCAAAAGGTATAACAAAAGGGATAAACGGTGGTTTATCTTCGACCCGAGGAAGGTCAAGTTAGTTTATTGGCTAGGTCAGCCTTCCGCAAGTGAGCCTATTCTTCAGTCAGTGATACCGGTATCTTACCGGTATTCAAACTAATCAGGGTGGCGGTCTCGCCTATCACCACGCTAAAAGAAACGAAGGGAGACGCCCCTTCCGTACCGCACCTCTCCAGTAAACTAGCCCACCACTATTGATTGATACTCGCCTATTCTAAAAGCACAATACTCGAGTACCAGTTATCCGGCCTTCCTTGCGCTGCCAAGAACAGCAAACCCGAGTGGAGTGTGATCTCGAGTGGCTTGGCGCCTAGATTTCCAGATGCTTTTGGAAATGGCGAGTGGGTTAGCAAGTACGGTACGATACGGTGGTGGTGCACTTCCCGTATTGCGAACCACGTTTTCTTCTCTTCTCTCTTTTCTTTTTCTTTCCTTTTTTCTTCCAAAACGACCATCGTGCAAATCCACTTTTGCGATGTGGCCTGCCCCCGTTTGCCTGTCCTGCCGTGCTTTCCCCCCAAGCTATCATACAACGCAGTGACCTTGGGGGGGGGGGACTTGGAAACTAACCAACTATGGCGCCATTCATTGGTCGGTCGGTTTGTCTCTCTGTCAGACCGGAAGAGGTTGCGATGGATACGATACGATTCGATACGAGAAAACGGGGCGGTTGAAAAATCGCGCTGGGCGGAATTGGCTTGGGGAAGATCTGATACGGTGCGATGCTGTGTGGTACATTGCCAAGCGGGACTGGACCGACACAACCTGTCCTTGGACTTGGCATGCTACCAGTAGTCCTGTCACGGGGCGTCACTCGCGTGGGAGTGTGCTCCTCCTCCTCTTCTCCAAGACGGACCGGGATAGCAGGCGAGTCGATTAGTAATCCGGGGTGAATACCACCGTGGGAGTCCGCTGCCCTATCGGTATCGGAATCTGCGCTTGCCGAGGGGTGAAGCACGTAAGAGATACGGGTCCAATGCTCCCTACGTTCCTCTCACCTGTCACATATTACCTCATCGCCAAAAGCTGCCCCCGGCATACCTGCATAAAACACGGCAGGGTAGGACAAAAGCAAGCAAGGGATGTGAGCCACGAGTGATGCCCCGTGATGCCTACTTCGGATGAGTTATGGATGGGTTATGTTAGAGTCTGAGTTTTCGTTTTTTCCTTTCTTTTTTTCCTTTTTTTTTTTTCCTTTCTTTCTTTTTTTTTTCTTCCTGTTCCATGCTTTTCCCTTTCGATGTATACTCGTCGTGTCGTGACGTTTGTGAAATGGACCGGGCTTGCATGGAGGCGCAAATAGCCCAAAAAAACTCCAAAAACAGTTAGTTTAAAATAAACAGTACTGTGACTAA
>Ga0307509_10007728_pt1 | contig 13946 bp, 19 predicted proteins | sample 10_EM_MG_FD_202245 | JGI IMG/M metagenome (GOLD analysis project Ga0307509, IMG submission 202245) | Populus trichocarpa ectomycorrhiza microbial communities from riparian zone in the Pacific Northwest, United States - 10_EM | ecosystem: Host-associated > Plants > Roots > Unclassified | place...
GCTGAGGGGTTTTGTTTTTGTTGACGACCCTTCAGCTTGGGGACGTAGATCGCCCTGTACCTAACGTTCAGTTCAGGGGAATAGCTGATGCCGGGATTGTTGTTTGCACATTGCGGCGCCGTCAATTGAGTCCAGCAGCGTTGTAATGTATCGTATATGCCATGGTCATTAGGACAGCTAATTGACCTTCATGTGGGCGCTACGTGGCGCTGATCTAGAACAACGCCTCATGATAGTGCTGAGAACTCGAATGTGGCACACACAATTAGTGGTTGCACATGACGCATGACTGCGGTGAACGGTGGCACGGTAACGGACTGACGGTGGCTATGATGTATTGGTTTGTGTGCAATGGCTTCGGCTACCTGGCAGAACCTAGGAGCTGTACTGTAGTGAATGTGGCGTCACAACAAATAGCAGCGCGGCACTGTCCGGGGCGCGCGGGCGGAGGCGAAGTGCCGAGCCGAGCCGAGCCAAGTCACGCGGTTTCCCTCCATCCTCCATGACAACGGTGGTGATGTAAGATGATGAGGGGACCTCCACGTTCTGACGTATGCGGTGATGAGCCCACCGGCACGTAGCGCAGCACATCTTAAGTTTATGAGTGGGCGCGGGCGGGCGTAACCTCGTTGCGGTGTATATACAGCATGCCGTGGATCCCGGAACGGCGCACATGCACATGATCAAGTTGCATGTTTTTTTTTTCTTTTGTTGTTTGTTGATTTCGGCCGGCAGGCGCACTCTAATCTCAATGGGCCACATCCCAACCTCCCCGTCCGGAAAATTTACAGTGACAAAAGATGGTTTAGCTGAACACGCGTCGTCCTCGTCGCTCCCTTCGGGGCGCGCAGGGCATGGCGGCTGGTCCTTGTTGAGATGAGGTGAGAAATAAAATACGCGATTCACATGTAATCGACAAAATCGAGACATTGATAAGTTAGGAGGTAGAAGTCAAGCCAGTAGAGGTTAGAGTAGAGAATGGAAGCGTACCCCCAAGCCGAATAGCATAACAATGATGACCCAATTTAACCATTGGTGGCTGTGGTGCGTAACTCCTTCGCTGGAGTAAGCTTAAGCTTGAACAAAGTGCTGTAATCACATGGAGCCCCGGTATGAACGCATCACTTTAATTGTACGTACTGCTGGTCACCTGGTCCCCTCATCGACTCTCACACCCACATACGACAGCAAAGAAGCAAAGAAGCAGTACTTCGCAGCGCAGCACCACGGTCTCGATCCTTCCTTCCACCCAGCCGACCCCGCACAATCAGCTATCAGACGGCCCGGACATGTTTCCTACATGACATGCTACCGTTTGCGTTTGGGCCTGGGTTCTCTGGCAGTAGCGCCCCCGATTTTTCCGCACTCTTCTCTCGGTCTGGCTTTCAATCATCCCGTACCAAGACCAAGAGACAATACAACAAACGTTGATCTGTCGGTCGGTTTCGGTTCGCGCTGCGGTGCCAAGACATGCGACGCGACGGCAACGGCCAACAATGGTCTAAATTCACGTTTGAAAAGAAAGCTTACGGTTATATATCCGGGGGCGAGCCAGGCGATGATGGAACTGGACCCACTGGACCCGCCCGTCGCTAACCAAAAAAAACAACGACTAAAAACTCCGCTTCAGGGATGATGCGATCCATGACGAAATCGCCCGCATCGCGCCGCGCCGGGGTCAGTTTGCCCTGGCGGGCGCCGCCCCCTACTGTACAACAAGGTACCTGTAGGTGCTTCCGTGCGTGCTCCGAGTCGCTTAGCTTCATCCTTCATCATCGTTGACCCGAAGGGAGAAAGCAGAATGACGAAGGAGGTGGTTTTTGCATCCGCTTTGACGCGACGCGTCCGCATCAAAACCAACCCCGGAACAGACAAAGGGCCACACAGGGTTCAAGTTGGTTCCGCTCTGTTTCCCCTGCCGTCCCGCCACCAGCCCCACTTTACACCCGCTGTCTGTCACGTTATTCCCCCGCCAGCAGCCCGCACCCGCCACTTCTGATTTCCTCGGAACGACGGCTCCAATCGATCGCCGAAAGATGGGACGTGCTCTATGATGATTCTGATTGCTCGTTGAAGCTGAACAGTGATTGGTGATGATAGTGACGCTCTTTCTTTCTTTTCGCCTTTTTTTTTTCTTGGTGGGCAAAAGTGCGGAAAGAGCGGGTATTGTTAGGCCTGTCGAGCAAAGGATCAGAACCAGACTCTCGAGACCCTGATTGATCCGCTGTCGAGGGCTTCCAGTGTATGCGCCATCCATCTCGCTGCGTACCAACCCCACTCGGTCACTCCTGTCACCATGTGGGAGCGCACGCATCTCCGTCTCTCCGTCTCCGTTGTGGCGCTGCGCTACGTACTTCCAAGCCCACGCGTGACCGCGTGTCCCCAAAAATTCGGTCCGATTTCCGCCCAAGGCTTCCTACGCAGCATCTGCCCGCCCCGCCCCACTGCTGGCAGGCAAGCAAGCGAGTCGCCCTAGCCGCGCAGTTTGATCGCCCCAACTTTTCAAAACTAGGTCATTTGATTAACTGTGCTGTACTGGTGCATGTTGCGCCCTCCCTTGACGCGGCGTAAAAGCCCCTGTGGCCGCCGGCACATCTCTCTTCCCGGACGCCCGGTCCCAAATTCCGAGTGTTCCTTCAGCTGGCATGAAGGGCTTGGCTCTTGGCGCGCGTGCGTGGTTCTTCGACTTTGACATCGTGCATGTGCCTCGTTGACGCGCTCTTCACGTACTGCAGTACGGTCCTACGGTGCTACTTGCCGGACGCCGCTCTGATCCACGCCACACCCTTGACGTCTTAGCCATTACCCCAATCGCGGTACTGGCATCCTCGGCGAAGTTCTCCACAGGGACCGCGTTCGTCGTTTGCTGCGGTTCCTTGTGACGGCTCATCCAGCATGCATCAACTTCCACGGGCTGCTCACTAGGCGCCGCAGGGTGATGCGTGATTCTAGCGGGCGCTTTCACACCTCTTCTCTCCGTTCCTATTCTCTGTCTCTTTTTTGTCTGCTCGGGGGCGTTCCGTCGCTATACTCTTTTTTTCCCCCCCTTTCTGGACGAACATCTTGGGGGTCATTCGGCGCTGCCGATGTTGGCATCAACGGCATGTCAGTTTCTCTGTGCTTCGATGATCCTAGGGTGGCACCACTCCGACAGAACTCATCTGCATTTTTCACCTCGACATGACAAGGTGGGTTACTAGTAGGCGGCGGTGTCCAAACTTCACGCCGTATCTCCCAGGCCGTTGGTGTATGTTTTTTTTCCCCTGTCAATCGACATATTCTTCATCAATCACAAGCGCCCCATTGGAAGATGGTCGTGAGACCGGAAAGCCGCTTCTCTTTTCAAATAGGTCGGTTTTCACCGGTTCAGGGGTGTGGGGACGTTGATGTCGTTGATTGTTGATCACGAGAGGTGCGAATCTTTCGCACCAAACAAATAACATAAGATTGGAAAAAAAAACTTCTCAGATCGCTCCAGGTTGCTGACAATGGAAGTCTCTGTTTTTCTCTTTCGCCGCCTGTCAGACAAAACGGAAAGAATACATGTGCGCTCCGTGTGACGCCAAGATCATATGATAACATGCATTGAGGACCTTTCCCACGTCGGGCTCAACGAAAAGCAGTCAAAAGGATGCGCGCGACACGTTCCGATGACAGGGTGACAAGTGACTGGAAGTACGCCAATTCTGACTCACGGCTAACTCGGTGTAGCTCACCATCATAGGTGCGCAGTAACTGATGCCCCCTAGATGCTGGGTAGGCGGTGAGAGTGGGTCAATTGATAATCCAGACGAGTCTTCTCTTACGGAATTCTTCACAAGATAATGGGGTAAATCTAAGCCACTGTAGTTGTCCCACACACTGAGAGCGTAATCGGATCAAGGTCCCACTGTGAGAAGACGGGAATATAAGGTTTTTTTACTGGTCATGATATAGTACATTTCGAACAGGCCACTGGAGTAATGAAATGACAAACATATCACCTCCGGAAAATGTATAACCCGAGGTGAGGACGAGTTGGGACACCAGTCGAGGGCGAGGCATCGATTGTGAAGTACACCGGGGTTAATCTGGGTGTGAGGGCATCTCTTTCAGGCATAGCGACAGAACCCTATCATTTGGCTGTTTTGTGGACCAAATAAAACGTAAGGGGATGTCTCAACGATGATCCGAGCGAGAAGAAGGGCAGAAGATACGGGAAGGGAGAAGGTCGTTCAAATGCTGAGGGTCAGCATTTTGACAGTCAAATCGAAGATAGCTCCTCGGGGCTTCTCTAGCATTGCGCATGGCTTCGATGTCTCGGAACTGACAAACAACATCGGCGAAATTTGACAGAGGTGGTTAAGGATACGCCAAGCTGAGAACACTCTTACGCAAGCCAGCTGAGAATACAAAACGTCGTCAAGAGTCGGATAGGAAACAGGAGAGGGCGCACGTTTCCCCGGATCCAAAGAGGGCTTGTTGATATTCCTTTGGTGAAGACGCTCCTTCGGAAGGGCCATCTAATGTGGTGTTGCTGTCCTCTTGCGATGGGTGTTATTACATGTAACGTTATGGCTTGTGGATGGGCTCGTCGACCGACGGTGGTGTGCGTCATTCGTTGTATGCTCTCCCATCGTTGGTTCCTACAAGGATGCACATGAAGATGACCAGGATTACTGAAGTTAAAGGGTGACATGATGGAATTTGGTCTACGGTGCTGGCAATTTGCCGCACGCCTACCTCGGTCTCCTATCGAAGCTGGCCAACGCATCGTCGACGCCAGGCCCGAGTTAGCCTACGACTCACCTGACTCGTTGACAGTCCATCTCCCACATCGGCCCTTCCCACTAGAAGCTAGTGGGGAGGACCGATATGGAAGATGGAGGCGAGGGCAGCTACCCCGTCGCGGGAGACAGGCCCTCCCCGTCACTCCTGCCATGATGCATGTGCATGATGAAACCATCGAAGTGGTTACCGGGCCGGTTAGTCGCCCAAGTCCCGTCTTTCCAAACTCCGCCACTGCTCCGCCGCACGATGATGACAAAGCACTTCCCTCCAGTGCGCATGATCTGTTACTCGCCCAACCCAACGAAATAACGATCAAAGACAAATAGTAAGATCGCTCCAGTCTGCTAACTATTGCGGAAATTCTGTAAGTCCGAGCTCGTTCTCCGCCCTTCAGATGTCAGATGAAACGAGGCAGAAGGTTGCACGTTCTGCGATGCCATTTGCCACTGTGCCTCCAGAAAAGAACGTCAAGAAGTATAAGAGCGACCGCACATGAAACGTCCGGATAACGTGACGACCCGCAAGCGCTGCTGTTGTAAGTCCTTATCAGAATTATCCCAAGGCCACCAAGCATGCCTCGAGTTGGTGTCACTTGTCCGGTCATGGGTGTACGATACCTTGTATCCCACTGGGGGTAATCGATGAGCAGTAGAGTACGGCCACGGACGAGCCAGACGGGTCTTGGTTTCGAATTTAGCATACAAGACACTCGCTATGGCCGTCCTAATTACTTGGGCCACTTTGGACACGGTTGACGCAATCGTCAGCCCCATATTCGTTTAGCTATATGGCGAACTTGGGAAATGCCCTCAGTTATGTACCGAGAAATCATACCACAGACAGTCCCAACTCCTGGTGTCTCGCGACGAACCGCTGGTACATTAAACGCAGTTTCCTTGAATTGACATATCGTATGTGATATTACAAGATGTGGAAGGAAAGCTAAGTGGAACTTCTGTCGCTGTCGGTTCAGAGATCAGGCGTGTGGTTCCCACTTGGCGCCGTATTCTAATAACGATTCCATCACCTCGGCGTTACGTGAAGTTGATGCAACCTGAATTGGCGTCCTGCCTTGGGCATCCTTTACCTCTACACTAGCACCATGGCCGAGTAACAGGCATGCTGTCTTGGCAGTGCCAAAATGCGATGCTTCGTGGAGTGGGGTTGAGCCATCTTTCGCCTGTGCATTTACATCTGCCCCGTGCTCGAGCAATAGTTGAATAACCCCGGCATGGTCGGGAAACTTGCTGACAGCAGTCGTGGCCTTCAAAACTTGCACTGTAGCCATTCGAGCCTCACGTGTCAGTTTGTCCAGCCTCTTCAACGCATCCCCCATCTCGGGATTCTCGGACCTTCCTAACAGCTTCTTCATATATTTTTCTGGAAACCTTCAGTCAACCGCGACATATGGTCACAGGAATCACTCACTTATTCGACCTTGCTTTATCTCCTTCATCGTGATTGCAAGAATACAGAGGACCTCCACCAGTATTTCCATGATAATATCTATGATCCTAGCCGTTTGTGGCACCTCTGTGTACGTTCCCAGACGTCTCAAAAAAGTCCCGATGCTCTCAAAGACGTCGGCCAGAGTGTCTTCACTTGCGCGAACGTCCTTCGCTGTCTGAGATTATAGGCATTAGAACAGTCTCTGGCAGAGCTAGTCAGAAGGACACGGACTAATAGGAGGACGCCGATCCCAGCCAAGACCACCTTAGCTAGTGAGAACACCTGTCAGGTAAGCATGAGAGTGCAGATCTCAAACGAGTTCACGTGCCAAGGCATATCAGACCAACTCCCTCTTCAGGGGCTGACATGGCTGTGGAGAAGGTATAAAGAACATTCACAGTCGGGTCGAGCCATTTTGTGAATCTCTCATCGATTCTTCGAGAGTGATTAAACTCCTGCATTTGCTGCTGAAGGATAGCGATAATGGCGCCAGGAGAATCGCATGCCTGGAACTGGGCTGCAAGTGGATGCGCTAGAAGATCTTTCTTTGTGCGCCTCTCATATGCTTTCAAGGCGCTGTGGAATATTAGTTGAAAGTTGGAAGATGAAGTGGCGGTAGAATGAGTTTGAGACATGATTTGAAAGTGGAAAATGATCGATGATCGTTCGTGGTGGGCCCGATGGAAGTCTTCAAGTCGGCGTCCGAGGGGGATTCCTTGCCAGTCGGAGAGCGGGCCGATATTGCCGGTGGTGCGGTTGGCGATAAAGTCGACGAGGAAGAGCTAGAGCGATGAAAGAGCAAGAGCAAGGTGTTGAAGCCTTTTGAGTAAACACAAGGGAAAGCACACGAGATAAGAGGGAGACAACACAGACAGAACTGGATAATAATTCGGGGCACAATACATGTCCGTTTATACATGGTTTTCTAGTTTACTAAGAAAGGCGATGATGAGAGAAATAGAAAGGGGGATTGGGTTGGAGTCAAAAAGCAGTGATGTAGAAGCGAGTCGAGGGTTGATTGGCTTGAGACTGAGGAAGACCGGGCTATCGTCGTGTCGAAAGGGGCCCTGTGGTGTCGGACATGGCGGAAAAGATGTTGCGCGTGGTTTAGGAGCTCCGCTAAAACAAAATAAAAATGAAAAGTAAAAAGCATTAACTCTTAACTGGAAACTCCTAGAGTGGCAGAGATCGTTCGCGTTGATGTTCCCTTGTTCGTATGCGTTCTCGGCTTGATCGGGCCGGGCTTGCCATATTACATGGGCACGTGATCGTGTGATCCAATCATCAACATCGTCTGAGACATCGATTTGCGTCGACATCCTCCTCGCTGCTATTCGAGTCCTTCGTGGTTCTTTTTAGAAATTGAGCACATTTAAGGTACGGGCTTCAGCTCCGTATCTCAAATTTTATCGACGCTGCCTCGATTCGGAACCATATCCGAGGTCCGTCACCCACAGTGCCTTTTCTCTGCCTCCCAATCTGCCATGGAAGGCGCGAGCACCCCAGCGGTTTCTCGAAGGCCCCTGCAAACTTCCAATTCTTGAACTCACTTCCCCCTTCAAGAAATGGAAGCTTACCTGTTTCCTTCATACAGCGTAAAAACATGTCGCGGCGACGGGCTGCCTCCCACGCGGCCCTGTCAGATCCAAGCAACATCTATCTAGTACGCTCTCCACGACAGAGTTATCATTTTACCTCCTTTCAACACCAACCCCCCCCCCCCCCCCTTTCGGTGCTAATGGCCCACCGAGAACGTGGGGAGCGAGATGGACGAGTGGGAAACCGTGGATCCCGATTATCAAGGTGAATGGCAGCTCGGCGCGCATGTTCTTCTCTGTCATGCCGTTGCTCCATAATTTTGACATCTCTCTGTGCGGTTACCGCTGTGCTGATGGTATCTACTATAGTATGATACCGGTGCTATTCAAATTCTGCAGACAACTTCACCTATCGACCCGATAACACGGATCGCATTTCTATCTATAACACTCTGACTGAATTTGTCTTCCTGCAACCATGTGTATATCGTGATTGCAATGGCTCGTGTTCACGTCCCAGCTCTCCCTGGCATACCGCACAGATGGTTTGGTGTCTCCCTGCCTTCATGCTTTCACGATGATGGCTTCATAAGGAAAAAAGTTCTATGAGCCGCTGATACGAAAACACATTCCAAGTTAGTGGATACAATAAGAAACCAAGGTAGTCTGTAGACACGTAGGAAAGCAAATCAGACAGATGGCATTTGGTGGGGTGCAACGGGCGTTCCCATACGGAGAATGAGGAACCGGAACCGGAACCGCTATCGGTTTATAAACGGTGTAATTACGTCGAAGTTGACTAAGCTGATTGATTGCGATGCCTGTCATCTCCATCCCCCACGTAATCCGAGTTCTGCCATCACGACGCGCATACGGGAGCATTCTATAGATTGGGATGCCATCTCCCTCCCACCATGCTTTACTTCATAGTGGCAGAATAGCGGAAACAGGCGATTTCGTCAAAGGAGGTCTCTAGATTGGGACGTCATCGCATCATGATAGAGAATATCATAGTGTCGAGGCGGGCAATTCCCCCAAACTGCATAGTGAGTAGGTAATATTCATCTTTGCGAGCATATATAGGTGTAACAAGTGATTCATCAAACGTTACGTAGCCCGTCGATCCATGAGAACTTCTGTGCTAATACTTGGACGATTCGTTCCAAACCCAAATTTTGATCATCAGAGGCTGCATCGGCAGTGGTGACGTGTTCCGGCCATACCCATGGGGATGATGATATGCGGGGACATGGCCTGCCACAGATGAAGTATCTTTAAAGACACACAATCCATGGGAGTAACGACATCCCACCAGGCTTATTTCCCTGCCGGTGGTCACACTATCTGTTGTCTTTCAGGATCATGATGGCTAACTCCACCGATCCCAATGTAACAATCGACCAGGAACTCTGTGCGTAGATTTTTGTAGCTATATTTTCTGAGGACAAAGGAAACCCATTCCAGCGATTGCGTCTGTTGTTGAAAGGGACCGTGGTGGTACTTCAGCACACATTCTATGGTGTCTTCTTGTGGGTCTGCTCTCTTTTCCCCTCATGTAACGCAACTGAACTCTCGCCGTGCAGCTGGGAATTTTTCACTACTCTCGACTACGAATGGAAGGTCATTTGGGGTCGTATTCCCTATCGCTGGACGATATGGGTTCGTGACCATCAGCACCTTGCCTCTTCGTTTTCTCTCCATTTCCTATCCTGTACTGGGCTAATTTTCTCGCTCGATAGGTTTACTCGGTCGCACGCGTGGCTTGTCTCACGAGCCTCATCCTTAGCGCTATTATGATAAATGCTACGACTCCTTACAACTGCCAGGTGTGTACCATGTTTCTGCAATTCCCAGGCGTTTTCTCCGGCTATAATTTCAAGCTCTGGATTGGTTTCGAACTCGTGAGCACTGCTCAAATGCATTCCAACCTTCAAGGGGGACACTCAGCATTCGACCATCGTTCCTTTTCCTAGGTTTTCTTCTATCTGGCTCTTGCGGCTGCGTCGCTATTGATCGTTCTTCGCATGTAAGTCTTCAACTATTCCTCCTCGTGATCATCTCCACAAATCAGGCTCTCATCGAGACTGCCAGTACCGCCATTTGGAATAGAAATAAGGTCGCTGTGGCTATGGCAATCGGTGTGTGGGCTATGAACGTTGGATTCCTCATCCAAGGCAGGTCCCGCCTACTCCCTCTATTGAAGAGCATATGGGTTACGCAACTTTTGTTTCGCAACAGGTGCTGCGCAGGTGGGTGATCAATTTCAACTGTTTTAGATCCCTTCCCTTATCTCATCCTGTAGCACCGCGAGAACAGCTCTGTATCGGTGCCTCCCCTGATCTTATGCGTCCTCCACGGCTCTTTGAGGAACAGACTCACCCTCATTTCGTTGGCGGTAACGGACATGGTCTTACTTCTCATGATGCTTGTTGGCTTGATCCGCCTGCGGCGTGACGGTTATGCCACATTTGGTCTGGCCCGGCTCCTCTGGAAACAGGTGTGGTGGAGCTTTTCTCGCCATTTGTGGTTATTTTGGCTAATCAATATGTTTCTTTCGAAAGGGTGTAATTTGGATCTCACTTGCTACTATTGTTGAGATTCCACCAGCAGTAAGTCTGGCTAATTTTACACCCCGCCCCCTTTCGTTCATTTCCATGCTGTGTCCTAGGTATCTGCTATTTTGGATTTGACTGGTAATGTTTCCTCCCTTCCATCTACCGACGATGAACGTCCGTTCAACTGAACTTCGTTCCGAATGTCAGCTCGGCCCGTCATTGTCGCATACTTGCTGTCATTTAGAGCACAGCAGTTCCAAATTCCAACTGTAATCACGATGACAATAGCTGCCACGCGAATGCACCGCTCTCTGGTGGATTTTGCCACACCCGACATGTGCGCTATTCTCCACATATTTTTGGTCCGGCTCATCATGACCAATATCGTTTTAGCACGCACGAGAATTTCCAAACAAGTGGTCTCAAGTTCGCGAAAAACAAACAGATCCGCGCTACACAAATTCCTCTCACTCCGATGGAGATATCCGTGTGCACCGTCTTGCAGCAGCATCTGACTCTACCGATGAGAGATCATGGCTCGTCGACCAACATGGATGACGATGTGTACGAGGGACCGAATGGATCGACCCTTGAGGAAGACATAGAGCGCGATGAATAAAAATGGCCCCTTGGTATCAATATGAATTGCCTGCCCGGGAAGTATTATTTTGTACTTTTCACCACCACCTGTACCTTGTAAAATAGACTGGGCACTGTTCTGAGCATAGCTGCGAGTTCTCAGGTAGCAACTAGTAACTGGTTTATGCAACGGCACTGATGGCAATAGGAAGCGGCAAACACATCATTTGGTCTGCGCAATTGGCACTTTGTTCAAGACTTGCGTGGCTACTGCTTCGCTCTCATCCAGATGCACCAAGGTTAGAGATGCTTTCTCCGCGACTGCCTGATGATGGTTTGGGTACCGTAAATGACCTCCATGACCCTGTCATCCACGGCCCACGCACTGTCGTCAACGCCGGCCACACCCTCTACGGCGTTTTTCAATCTGCCGTCGTTGTTAATGCCTGTCACACTGTCCTCATTGCTTACAACTCTATCTCGGGGTATATCACATTATGTAAACCTCCTTGCACAGTTCTGCGGGCCGTTCAGTTAATTGGAACGTGCTTCCCTTCTCTTGGTGCTAAGCCCGCGCCGCATACAGGCTGCGTCGCATGGCGCTAAAAGTCAAGGCTATCCATACGCCATTGCTTCGAGAGCAGTGCAGTTCTAGCTCATGTACTCGGGTCCCCTTCTTCTGGTACTGGTGGTCTCGAATTGTAGCGCCTTGAGCGTCCACACATTCCTAACTTCCCATACTGCGGGTTCTTTGCAAATCGCGGTCTGAACCACAGACCCAGAATGTAAATCGCGGCCGGTTTAGGTTAAAGAGAGGTACTGATCTCAAGTTCCAGCCGCTTAAACAGTCAGGGTCGCTGTCGTGCTGATGGCATCTATCATAATATGATGTTGGTAATATTCAAATTCTTTACACAAACTTATTGGTCCGAAAACACGGGCCGCATTTCTATCACACTCTGACTGAATTTGTCTTCCTGCTGCCACAAGTGTATATCGTTATGACAATGGCTCGGGCTCACATCGCACATCTCACTGGCATTCCGCACAGGTGACATGTGTCTCCACTGCCTTCATGCTTCACAATGATGGCTCCCTTAGGAAGCAAGGGTGAATGTTGGCTCTATCCGTCCGTAATTAAAAAAATATGTTCTATGAGCCGCCGACAAGAAAACGCGTGAGAGGGATGGAAAGACAGAGAGCGCAGGATTGGAGGTAAGCAGGAATATAACGTCTTGTGTGTTCTAACGGCTTAAGTGTCATCGGATTCGGATTCTCACATACGTACAGCATTTTCGCATCACCACTAGCAAACTTGAATCGCCGCGGGTGACCCCTCCTTTGTTCCCGCAAATCATACGTGACAAGCGCGGTAGACGCGCAACGCGCGTCGGTCGAAGTCCGCGGTTGCGGTTGCGGCACTGTTGCGGCTAGATCACACGTGACCCGGCCTTTCATACACCCCGCCATTAATTTTTTTTCTGCCTTGCATGTACACGAAAGATCCACGATGTGTTTACATTTCCGACCCGTTTTTCTTTCTCTTTCCCTCGACCTTCAATTCCAATAACTAGTAAAGAAAACTATCTATTAAAGCCTCCAGTTTCTCCCAATCCAAAACAGTGCCTGTCAAGTCCCAAATCCGGTCTCGTGTGCTCTCAAAAGGTTCATTAACTTCGGTCATTATCGCCACTCGCCTCATCCACAGCCTCTTTCAATCGCCAGGGCTTTTCGTATTCGCTCCATCGACACCTTGACTCCGCCACCCCGACTTATTGCAACTTCGCTCCGTATCTCCATACCCTTACCCATCCTTCGTCACCGTCAACACACCTAGCCTCTTTTGTGAATCTACCATGTCCGTCCTTCCCACCAGCTTCTGATGGGGAGGACTGATATGGGAGATGGCTTCGAGGGCCTCTCATTGGGGGGAACAATCCCGTGCTATCGACATGGGTCCAAGAATGTTCAAGTTGGGGGACTGTGACACGGTGATGCAGATGGGATTGTAGGGTGGTGGCTGTGAGTCTATTGAATACGGACACGGTGTTTTAATCTGCTGCCGCTAACGGGAGTCCGTCTTCGCGTTTCGCTCCTCCCCCGTCTCTAACTTCCCTAGTATCCATGATCCTCGAAAGGGGACGGCCCCCTCTACCGTCAGCAGTTTCCCCAGAGCGCGCGAAACAGTTTTCTAGTTCGTCGATTGTGTGGGGCCGGCCATCCTTGGGTGTCCGACTGAGTTCGGGGACCTGGGGATTGAAGGCATCGCAAGATTCAATGTAGCGTTTCTCCATCTTTGTGTCCGCACTGCATATAATCAATTTCGGAATCTCCGTGATAGTTCCATTCCAACTCTAGTATTCATGGAATCCTCGTGTCGTGGAGGTGATGGAATTCTTCTGTCCGGAAATGGTGCCCGTCCAACTGGTGGTATGGAATGGTAGCTGTCATGATGACTCGCATGTTCACATACTGTGGATTCACGGCAAACTCGTGAACTTATACAGGGAAGTTTCGCAAGATTCACCATAGGGGATGCACATGGTTATTTTGTTGTAGTCCGTCACATGGAGTCATAACGCAAATTGCGGCTAGAGAGGTAGGTACTGCTACTGGTACGCGGTCGGTTGTGCTGACGTTATGGTATGGGTCATATGTAGGCTGACGAAGCTGACTCGATGTCATGCTGTCATCATCGAAGTCATTCACGAAGGAACTCTCTAGATTGGGACGTCGTAAGCCTTTCCATCGTGCAGGCAATTCCCCCGAACTGCTTAGTGAGTGAGCTTCAGCTCCGTGAGCATAAATAGGTGCTTCATCAGAACGTTACCCAACCCCTGGTCCATGTTTGATACGTGCATGACTGATTACCAACAGACTTTGATCATCCGAGTCTGTGATATCGGCAGCGGTGGTGTGTTGCGGCCATACCCATGAGGATGATCATATGCAAGGACGCTGCCTGCCACAGATAAAGTACCTGTAAACACGTACGAGTCACGGGAGTAAAAACGTTCCACCAGGCTCACCTCCCCTCCAGTAGTCACTATCTGTC
>Ga0307509_10007729_pt1 | contig 13943 bp, 10 predicted proteins | sample 10_EM_MG_FD_202245 | JGI IMG/M metagenome (GOLD analysis project Ga0307509, IMG submission 202245) | Populus trichocarpa ectomycorrhiza microbial communities from riparian zone in the Pacific Northwest, United States - 10_EM | ecosystem: Host-associated > Plants > Roots > Unclassified | place...
AGGTGGGGATATTTGGTTTTAGATGTAGGAGGATGGAGAAGAGTTGTTCGGTGAAGATGATTCCAAGCAAGGATGATGAAAAACCAGTCAAGGAGAATACAGAGTACTGTACAAAAGGTCAGGTCATATAGAGAAGAGCTAAGGCTGAAGGAGTGTTAGGTACACTTTCTCATTTTTATAATAATACAAAGATACTAGAAAGTATGATAACTAAAAAATTGGAGTGGATCTTAACCTGTATCCTGTTCGTGTGCTAGACTTGAAATCATAGATTGGAACCTCAACTGGTTTCCCTGCCTTTAAATCATGAACATTCTTGAGCAACGTGTCATAGTCCGTCAAGCGTGGGTCTGTTGCAAAATAGCATTAGAACCAATAGCATACACTGATACACATGCATGATTTTATCATAACTTCAAAATATTAGAAAATAACGATTCAAACTTTTGAAAACTGTGGTTACATCTTGCCATTTCAGCTTTCCACATCACAGGAAGCAAATATAAACTCACTACTCAGCAGAGACAGCTGAAGTTTTAGTTAAATTTATAGCTGTACAAGATAGTCTGTCCGCGGCCATGTCTAGATTCTTTTACATGTGTCTCATGCTGCAAGGAAACTCATCCACGCATTCAAGTGGCAACAAGAAGGTAGAAAATGAGTGGAACTTCAGAAAGACAACTAAGACTTGCAATGCACGCATAAGAACTGTAATCATGATCTCATTATTGAACTAGCATGGGCTGAAAACTGCTATGGCCAAACTTAAGCGCAGTTATTTACCAAATTCTACCTATGAAATAAAAATCTTCCAGTACATACTTTGAAAGAGAAGCGGCAGTGAAACTCCAAGTTATTTGACATAGTGGCACTAAAAATATTCCTGTCTTTTTCAGATATAGATTATAGTTCAAAGCATGTTCTGTGACAACCTAAATAAGCAGTGAACCATCTCTCACGTAGCATCCACATCTCCACACCCCATAAGACAAGAGAAGTGCTCTTCATATCAGTAACACCATTTTGTGAAGTACTCTTCACAACCCAGTTTGTCTCAAGTTACTCAAAATTCACATTTCATAAACCACATCTACACCTAACGAGTTTATATCAGCAGCCAAATCTCGAAGCCACATTAAGTATGTTCTAGGTTCAAATGGCATGGCTTTGAGAATGTAAAGGTATTAGAGCAGCTAGATATGATTTGAGACTACAGCTAAGATTCACTGAACTGCAGAACATATTAGAGATGCCGTTGGCTAATGGTGTAACAACACAGAGAGCTTAAAAAATATGTGCACAGACACCGAAACTTCCATAAAAATTCACCACCTTTTAGCACAACTGATATATAACATTTCCAGAAACCAATAGAACATGTTCTAAAACTAAAATCAGTTGTGAATTACGACAAATTCAGGAGCAAGGTCATGGAGGAAAGTGATAGACAGTTGCAAATGTCAATAAACCTGCAACAGCGGAAAAAATCAAGAAAAAGTGCATTCCAGAACTCTAAATCCATTGAAATCTCCCTTAGTTCATGCACCTTTAAAAAACTGATGACATAAAAAGTCTCTGTTGACCCACTGAAGCATCACAGATGCTGGAGCAAACCAGATGGAATCTAATAGAACCAAAGGTAAGGCGTTGAGTTAGGGGTATAAAGGGCTCTATATCATTGACACATGATCAAGAAGGATGATGTAATGTTGGCACGAAGAAGATAATGGGATGATAAAGATAAATAAATGATAAGGGACAGGACTCAAATTTCAAAAGAGAAAGGGAAGGCAAGTTCCGAGAAAATTGGGGAAAATAGAACTAATTAGCATAACCAACTAACAAGTTTGTCACTGTAATGTCCACAAAGACAGACTTTATGTCACTCCTTTGTGATCTTATCATATTATGATGCAACAGTGAGTCCAACAAAGCAAGGCTTCACTCACAGGAGTACATGGGAAATAAGCCTGGTGGCAGCAGGGCCCGAATTTAATGGGTTCTGCTTAAAACTCTGAGCTTATTGCTGCTATTGGGTCATGCTATCAGCTAGGTAATACCTAGCAGCAGCGGATCCTACCAGCAGCGGATCCTAATGAAAGCATGGCTCATCGCCGCTGGCACCAAGCCCATAATTATTAGGTCTGGTGACAGAGTCAGACTCAATAAACTAAAGTTTTGGTAGAAAGACTAAACAACTGGGTATTCATCTGGGCTCAATACTGTTGTGCAACAAGGCCCAACATCCCTAGATCATGCTTGACAGAAGAATTCAGCAGCGTTGAGTTCTAGTTGTCAAAATGACCCTGCAACTGAGTAACGATATGGGCTCAGTATCATTGAGTCATACTAGGCAGAAGGATGCTAGTATTTATAAATTGTTTTTTAATAAATTTTATGTCCTGCTAGCAGTTAGGGCTGGTAACAGGGCTATCATTACTGGATTCTAGTAGCAACAAGGTCTAATTTTAATGGGTTCACTCGTAGCTCTGGGCCCACTGCTTTTGCTTCATGGTAAATGCATAGCACAACTTTAGTAGGCCCTGCTTGAGCTGGGCCCAACTTTAGTGTTCAATATAATCTTAAAGAATGCACGATTGTTAAGCTTTTCTGCACCAATAGGACCGAGTCCCTATCCTCAAAATTGGTTTCTTAAAAACCTTTTACATAGTTACAAATATTGTCTAGCACCAGTAAGAAGTACACATCCATATCAAAGTACAATAACATTTTGCGTGCAGACTTTTTTTTATTATTTTAATCTTTTCACCTAATCTGGATCATTAAATTTAAAATGACATGATTAAGAAACATGCCATGGAATTGGCCGGAGAGGGAGGCTACTGATTTAGATGATTACAAGGACAGATAAAGAAAGGTTTAAGACATTTTTTACTATTAATTTCCTATCTCAGAATATTACAAGGAGTCGATTAACGTTGCCAACATGCATAACCCCTCTTCTACAGAGAAGGTGTGTTTTACACAATTTTTATTTTTTAGAATTTTTTAGAATTTTAATGTACTAACATTAAAATTTAAAAAAATTATTTTAATATATTTTCAAATAAAAAACTAATTAAGAAAGCAACAAGCACTGCAATCTCGTACACCCTCAAACTATCGGAGAAACTGAAGGCTCCCTAACTCCGAACATAATAAACTCGATGATGAATATTTGATTTTCCCGAGCAAGAGGGCACCGTGCAGAAAACTTCAACGAGAAACATAGAAGCAAAAAGAAGGAAAACAGGAGTCGGAAACAAAAATATGAATCTACTAGAGTCCATTTCGAGCTCGAACAAACCAACACAGTCCAACGCACCCAACCGCCAATGCTGCAATAAGAGGTGCTTGGCCATCACGGACAATCAATCTATTCCTGTTTTTTCTCACTTCCTGAGACCTCTCTCCCAAGCTATCACGAACAAGATTGCTCAACGTATCTAACCGAAGCATGACTTGACGTTGCACTCGGGCAATTCCTGATAGCTGTCCACATTGAGCAATAAATGAGAAGATTGGAAGGCACTCCTGCTAACTGGATAGTATTGATGTGTTTCAAACACATGATTAACAGAACAACTCTACAAACTTGGATGCACTAATTTTCACCTTTAAGTTGTAAGAATTTATACAATCATTCTGTTTTCTGTTTTTACTATACTAGTGACATCCCTGTTTTTTGGATTATATTATTTGTTCCTACTTTTGTGAAGAACTAAAAAACTTTCAAACCATTGACTACAGGAACTTTTGTCGAGGATCAATAGACCTATAAACACAAGTACATAAAATAATTATGAGATGGTTTGAAAGGGTCAGCCATGGTACCTCCTCCATTAAAGGTGACTCCTTAGCCAACTGGGATGAAGATGAGGAATTGAACATTCTGGATCCATTCAAGGAAGCATTGCCTAAACCAGATACGAAGTAAGAAGCTGGAGCAGAACCATTGCACACTTCAGCTTGGAGAGCCATGTTTTGTTGGCTAGGAGAATTCTTCTTGATGGTTAGCTTGGAATTTAACTCTTCAATACATGTTGTGAACTCATCCATTCTGTCATTTAGTGAAGAAATCTGTTCTGAAAGTTGAGTTATGGCTCCCTGCACAACAATATATGTAGCAAGAGAAAAAATGAATAAAGTAACACAAGAAGATTTCAGTCCCACCACTACATACTACAAAAACAAGAAAACAGCTATAAAGACTTGAATTCAACAACTACATGCTGGGAAATGAGGCATAACAGCTGAGAAACTAAAAGGAACACCTGGTTGGCTAGTGCAGCTGGTGACTCCAGATTTCTATCATCAAACCTTTTACTGGTTGCAGCAAGCCCAGTAAGCTTGGACAAGTTCTTGTCCCTTTGAGAGGAATATGAATGTGACATGCCACTGTTTGATGTAAAATATGATCAGTCTATATCACTGCCATTTCAAATAGTACTTAGAACACATTAAGTAAGGACAATAAAGAAGAATTAGCAATGTTACAAAATAGTTTTGGATGCAGAGAATCATAACAGATTTGGATTGGTGAAAGCACCTTTTGCCATTCTTAAGTCTCCTGGCAACTCTATCAGCAGAGGCTCGCAAAAGTGCTTCTTTGGGGCTTGAAACCAGATCCTCATCTAAGCTGAGCTTTGTCTTCAAGTCATCTGGCAAAGCCTACAGAATGATCAGATCAGGACCACTTTTGCAGGATAAGTCATCATAGGTGTTGGATATTCACGTACCATGACCTCATTTACAAGCCTTTCTAGTTGAATCTGTTCTATATAGGTACGTGGAGTGTATGAACCTTCCAAACCTAGCTGCTCCGCAATGAATTTTACAACCAACCGATCTCTTCCTTGCACCTTTTTTTAGACAAGCAACAATGTGAGTGTTTTATAGCTCAAACAACATACTATCAACGAGATACATAAAGGACAGAAGATTGATAACATGTGTTTCGATCACTGAAATAAAACACTACATCATCACACTTAACATAAATCCAGTATTTCTATAAATACATAGAAGTTGATGACATTAACCATCTTTGGCATTGGATAACATGGCCGTGTACAAGAACAAAATGTGCTCAATCAACAGTACATGTTTTGAGTGGAACGGAACCGTTTGAAACTACCAAAAAAACTTAACTAGAAAAGAAAATTACCAAGGCAATATTGCCTTAATCTAGTTGATTTAACTTTACAGTAACGATTGTTATCATTAATGACAGATCAAAGTATTTGTCACCATCAGTAAGTATCAGCTATGTTATAGGAATTTAAATAATTTATTATTTACGTCCTGCAGATGTTGGTGCAATTTAACATTAGTCTTTTGTATTTCTAGAACTGACAGATATAGTTGATCTTCATAATAGATCAAACTTTAGACCTCACGTTGTCTCCTTGCTGAAAGATGCTTTATAAAGACTGCCATGTTAGTTCTAAAAGCAAATGATCTAACGTTTAATTGCTTTAAAACTCAGGGTTGAAAATAATTCTCCTAAGAATTCTCAATATAATCTAAGAAAACTTTTGCATGGTATAGCAAGAAAATTCAGAAAGTAAGACAAACTTTGACTGCAGCTGAGTGATACGATATTTAACTATTTCATTACTGGTGCTTTCAACCTTGTACATGGAGGCACCAGCTTACCTACCATGTAGATGGAAAGTGAGAAATTATTTAAAAGTACCTGAACATATTGACGATTAAGTTGTCCTAACCAATCAATTTTCACACACACTCTATCATCAGAGAATATATGGCTACTTCTTTGAAGGATAGCAGCTATTGTGTATCCCAAGGCCATCAGCCCACTAAGGAGTTTAACAGTGACTTCAAAAGTGATCCTTGGTGATATGATAAATGGAACATCTGCAACCCATTCCTGAAAATGAACTATCATTAACGAACAAGATAAATTTGTATACATAATAAAACAACATCATGAAATCAACATAGCACAGATCACCCAAACAGCCATTATAACACCAACATATTTTGTCCTACTGAGGTTGCAACAAATTTTTTGAGAAGCAATGTAAGTCTTCAGGACTTGCACATTTTTCTACAGAAGTAGATTATAGTATGCTGGATACCTGATGCATGTGCTGGACCAGGGGGCAGAAAGGTATGGCGTACAAGAGACAAGTTAAAAATTTTAAGAAAAACCCAGAAACTCTTTCAAGTCAGAAAGGCTGCCCATACTGCTCAACAACATATCTAGGCATACCCCCACTAATATTCTTTGGCCACAAGTTTGTAACATTTAAGCTACCATTTACCAATGCATGCTAGTTAATTTTGCAGAACCTTAATTAAAAGGAAACAAACTTTCAGGACAAACCTCAAACATAAGATTGTATTTCCCATCTTTATTTCGCATCCTCAGATACGATTGGCATGTTTCTGGATCTTCACCGGGTGGTAAAAGATATATGTCATAAATCTGCTCCATTGTCTCTTTTTGGTCTTCAGAGAGAACAGCTTTGATCTGGTCCACCGTTACCTTTCTTGCTGACTACAATAAAAATACACACTCAGAAATAGATGTAAATTAAAATACAATCACTGGAGCAACTACTGATTAGAACAATAGAAAGATATGGAGAATTGAAAAATGCAAATAAAAGAGTAAATCAAAACAGATAAAAGTGAAAAACAACCTTTAATATATAAGTTGGACTTTGGAATCCAGAGAAGGGGTTGAACTTATTTATAATTTTTATATGCGCTGTTTGGAGATCTGGCTCAATAAAGGCTTTGTACATTGGATATACCTGCAAAATAGTGAAGCTTGTACTTGAAAAATAAACATCATGACAAAAAAAGGATGTTCAGAAAAGGAAAAAAAAAAGAATATAACACAGCCCAACCGTTTCAGATATCTGTTGAATTATTTCCTCTGGTTCTTGGCCAGCACGTTGGATGTCCCTTAAAACCCGTTTTACAAGGTCAAAGTGAACTCCCCCAGTCACAGATACTCGGAGGTCTAACAAAGGTCGCAGATTTGCACTTAGAGCATAGATTCCTTCAATAATCACTATACGAGAAGATGGTACTTCGAGTGTCCTGTTACAATTACATACTTAAATTAGGTTAAGTTAAAGGTGCACACTGCACACGAGAAGTTAACAATATTAGGATTGAGGTTGATTATTTTCAGCAAACTTGTAAAAAAACTAAATTCTGCTTGAGTTTTGCATCATCATGTTGAGCCAAGTCAAGGTTTCAGTCTTGAGTGGCCTTCACATACAAAACCTAAGATACAAATTCAATTTGATTCTTTTGTGACACTTTTGAAGTCCTGCTTTTCCATGATTACTGAGAGTTTGGCCCTTGCTACTCTTGACTCTTAAAAAGTACACCCATCTTCCAGTCAACACCATACCATTAGTGTATGATCATTCGAATGTGGTTTCATCAATGGTATCATTTCACCAGGAGTCCCATCAATGGATGCTGCTTGAGTTTTTATTCCTTTTTTTTTTTTGAGTTTTGCGCAATGAAAAGGGTTTTCAAAATTGAGTTTGTGTTTTTCCCTTTTCAATGATTTTCAATGGTTCTTGGTATTTGTTCAGTTTTACCTTAATTTAACATGAATGTATCAAAGCAAGATTGCTTCTAATTTTGGGGTGAAGTGAGAAACAGTGACCAGTCATGAGGATGGAAGAGGAGATGTGGGGATATTTGGTTTTAGATGTAGGAGGATGGAGAAGAGTTGTTTGGTGAAGATGATTCCAAGCAAGGATGATAAAAAAACCAGTCAAGAAGAATACAGAGTACTGTACAAAAGGTCAGGTTATATAGAGAAGAGCTAAGGCTGTAAGGAGTGTTAGGTACACTTTCTCATTTTTATAATAATACAAAGATACTAGAAAGTATGATAACTAAAAAAATTGGAGTCGATCTTAACCTGTATCCTGTTCGTGTGCTAGACTTGAAATCATAGATTGGAACCTCAACTGGTTTCCCTGCCTTTAAATCATGAACATTCTTGAGCAACGTGTCATAGTCCGTCAAGCGTGGGTCTGTTGCAAAATAGCATTAGAACCAATAGCATACACTGATACACATGCATGATTTTATCATAACTTCAAAATATTAGAAAATAACGATTCAAACTTTTGAAAACTGTGGTTACATCTTGCCATTTCAGCTTTCCACATCACAGGAAGCAAATATAAACTCACTACTCAGCAGAGACAGCTGAAGTTTTAGTTAAATTTATAGCTGTACAAGATAGTCTGTCCGCGGCCATGTCTAGATTCTTTTACATGTGTCTCATGCAGCAAGGAAACTCATCCACGCATTCAAGTGGCAACAAGAAGGTAGCAAATGAGTGGAACTTCAGAAAGACAACTAAGACTTGCAATGCACGCAGAAGAACTGTAATCATGATCTCATTATCGAACTAGTATGGGCTGAAAAGTGAAAACTGCTATGGCCAAACTTAGGCGCAGTTATTTACCAAATTCTACCTATGAAATAAAAATCTTCCAGTACATACTTTGAAATGAGAGAAGTGGAAATGAAACTCCAAGTTTTTTGACATAATGGCACTAAGAATATTCCTGTCTTCTTCAGATATAGATTATAGTTCAAAGCATGTTCTGTAACAACCTAAATAAGCAGTAAACCATCTCTCACGTAGCATCCACATCTCCACACCCCATAAGACAATAGAAGTGCTCTTCATATCAGTAACACCATTTTGTGAAGCACTCTTCACAACCCAGTTTGTCTCAAGTTACTCAAAATTTGATACACTACATCTACACCTAACAAGTTTATATCAGCAGCCAAATCTCAAAGCCACATTAAGTATGTTCTAGGTTGAAATGGAATTCATGGCTTTGAGAATGTAAAGGTATTAGAGCAGCTAGACACGATTTGAGACTACAGCTAAGATTCACTGAACTGCAGAACATATTAGAGATGCCATTGGCTAATGGTGTAACCACACAGAGAGCTTAAAAAATACGTGCACAGACACCTTTTAGAACAACTGATATATACCATTTCCAGAAACCAAGAGAACATGTTCTAAAACTAAAATCAGTTGTGAATTACGACAAATTCAGGAGCAAGGTCATGGAGGAAAGTGATATACAGTTGCAAATGTCAATAAACCTGCAACAGCGGAAAAATCAAGAAAAAGTGCATTCCAGAACTCTAAATCCATTGAAATCTCCATCAGTTCAATGCACCTTTAAAAAACTGATGACATAAAAATTCTCTGTTGACCCACTGAAGCATCACAGATGCTGGAATCTAATAGAACCAAAGGTAAGGCGTTGAGTTAGGGCTGTAAAGGGCTCTATATCATAGACGCATGATCAAGAAGGGTGATGTGATGTTGGCATGAGGAAGACAATGGGATGATAAAGATAAATAAATGATAAGGGACAGGACTCAAATTTCAAAGGAGAAAAGGATGGCAAGTTCCAAGAAAATTGGGAAAAAATCGAACTAATTAGCATCACCAACTAACAAGTTTGTCACTGTGATGTCCACAAAGACAGACTTTATGCCACTCCTCTTTGAGATATTATCATATTATGATCCAACAGTGAGTCCAACAAAGCAAGTCTTCAATCACAGAAGTACATGGGAAATAAGCCTGGGTCAGCTTTTGTGTTCAATATAATCTTAAAGAAAGCACGATTGTTAAGGTTTTCTGCACCAACAGGACCAAGTCCCTACCCTAAAAATTGGTTTCTTTAAAACCTTTTACATAGTTACAAATACTGTCTAGCATCAGTAAAAAGTACACATCCATATCAAAAGTACAGTAACATTTTGCGTGCAGACTTTTTTGATAATCTGCAGTATATAATTGCTACAATCAGAGGAAACTAGAATAATTTATTTAAACAAACACTAAATAGCTCTTTCCAACAAATTAACAGTAAGGTTCAATAAAAAATTTGCAAATGATCTTCAAAAATTGAAGTCGCATCTTCCATATCATATTTACCCAGACAAACTGCTCACAAGACTAAAGTTCCAAAGGAATGACACACGTAAAAAGCAACATTACCATCAAAATTGCCATCAACAATTCGGCTTGAATCATTGTAGTTGTCCATTGATATGACAGCAACGCTGGGCAAGAAGTTTAGAATTTTTTCAGTGAAAATGGTCTTCCCAGCTCCTGAAGGGCCTGCTATACCTACCAATATTATTCCATCATTCTTTTGTGCTAACAATTGGCAGGCACGGATAACAACAAAAAATCCCTTCTCAAATGACAGAGGATTTTGGATTGGAACTATCTCAAAGCGATCAGAGTCCTTTTTCTTAGTTGATCTGACTTGATCTTTCAAGAGTCCCAGCCGTTTTGGGTGTGATTCAGCTTCAGAAGTATCTTTAGCCATTGATAAGAATACGCTGGGTCAAACCTCTGCAAGTAAGACAAATTAGAGAATATGAATCAGAGGCAAAAATTATGGCATTAAATGGTAAAAATAAACAAATGATTTTCCACGCACTACTAAATGCACACAACAGAAGGGCAAGTTCCAAAGACATAGCATTGAAACACAGGATTTTAGTTCAAAAGGGTAAGATCATCTTTTCATACAAAAATAGTCACTCGCAAAGTATTTGATAAATAGCTATAAGTTTAGAGCACCCCTAATATAACATATATGACTTAGCTACCAAAATAAAAAATCAATTAAGAACTCCAGCAGAGCAGGCTCAATTCTGAACTTCTCGTTCTACAGAAAACGACAGTTCATTCATGAGAAAAATCCAAAAAAATGCTATATTTCCATTATAACAAGTTATGATAGAATGAATGAATAATGGAGCTATATTCAAACTTATTAAACATGACAAGTTATGAATGAATGAATAATCGAGGTATATTCAAATCTATTTAAACAAATGTAAAAATTCCATGGCCCTCTGCTACAGTAACATCGCAATTCAAATGAGTTTCTCACTAGATTACTGACACAACTCATTATTAAACAATAAGTTCACGTCCTAAAGCCAAATTACTTTTTTTCTATGAGAGAACTGCCACATTTAGCATTAGCAAAAGAAAAGGTCCAAACAAAGTATTCAATTTTTATGCAATGAATTTTGTCAGCACATTCTTTCTCCTGAATCACACCAAAATTTACTGCTCTAAAGATCCAAACAAAACCTTACCTATTCCTGAAAACAAAATACAAGAATGTTGACCCAAAAACAATAACACATATCATTTAAAAAAAAAAACAAAATCACTAGCAAAATCAAGATAAGAAAATCAATACAAAAAGGAATCCAAACAAGCCAAGCACCAACAAACAGGGCTAAAAACTCAGCCCCAGCAATCTGTACGGATCCACTATAACACCATCCCAAAGCAACCGCCACACGAAGAAAAAAAACAGTTGAATTTAATAAGAAAATGGGAGAAGCAGCACAACCCAGATGGCAAAATGAATGAAAAAAGGTAAGAAGAGAGGACTAACCGAGTCAGAGTGAGTTTTCAGTTTCGTCGTAATGGCAGTGAGGTTTCTAGCAAGCAGGGGAAGTCAGGTCAGTCTTATGAGGTCGGTTTCTTACTATAAATAGAGAAAAATAAAATATTTTCCTTAAAAAAAGAATGAGATATTTCCAGGATTTTACTTTTTAATTGTTTTATAAGATAGGGGAGTTGGGAGTTGTAGAGATTCTGGAACTTCACTCGAGAAAGACCCCTGGGGATAGAGAAAAATATAGGAGACTGCAGAATAAGATTTTATATTTCAGTATTATTAACATATAAAGTTGGGAAAGGCTTTCAGCCGTGTTTGTTGTGCTAAGAATTTTTTAGTTCTTTTTTTTAATTTTAAGTTATTATTTTTTTGTTTTTTTTATAATCTCATAGATATTTTTAGAAAGTGTAGTTACGGTTTTGATGATTCAAAACATATAAAAATAATAATTTTTTATAAAAAAATTAAATTTTTTAAAAACATGAATTGACCCGCGTTATCAAACACTCTCTTAATGAATCGAAACTCTCGATTACTCTTCCAATTTCATTTTAAATTAAAATATAATACAAATCTAATATATTTTTATTTAGGTTTTTTTTCTGTATTTATTTATTTAGTGGGAGTCTATAAAAATAACTAATAAAATAATATAAGTAATTTTATTAGAAGTGACCCTTGGTCCGGGGGATTGGTTCGGGTCATTTTACCAAGGAAGATTTTAGGGTTGGAGTACAATTATCGATCCCGTTGCCAGTAGCTTCGCTCAAAAAGGTCTTTAAGCTTTCCATTTTCCTGTCTTCGCTTGTCGTCAGTGTGTGCGGTTAGCCGTCTCCATGCTCGTTTTTTGAAGAACAATTTAAGCCGTCAGATTGGATATGATGTTAATGTGTAAACTGTTTTTCCGTTGATTATTAAAATTATTTATCTCCTCCCTTCACAATCGGCTGTCAGTTCTCGCAGGATCTTTTCCGTATCAAAGATGATGTTGGTTGCATTGGCTGGAGAAATCCATGCGGTTAAAGTTTAAGAGATAATTAATAGAATATTATTAATTATTCTTTAAACATCATAATAAAAAATTTAATAAGTTTAATAGGTTGTGAGATAAAAATAGTATTTTCATAATCAATTATTATGATGTGAACATGCTTGTTATTTTGCGCCGCGCTGCAATTGTTATGCTATATTGTATTATTTGATGCTATGTTGTTAAATAAAAGCAATCTTTGGTAATTAATTATCGTCTTTATAAATGTCTAAAACAACTCGATGATTCCTCAAAAAAATCCCATGTTCATGTTGGTGGATAAATTGGTTAATCACATGTTCTCACAGAAGGTTATGTACTTTTATGGTGTGTTGAGAGATTCTTCGATGTTCAAGTAATTAATATTTTAGAAAAAAATGTTTTGAAAATATATATACAATTAAAAATAAAGATATTTAGAACTTTGAGCTTTAAAGATTTATGAGGTATTTATTGCTCATAAATCTTGTTTTTTATAAAGAGAATAAGCTTAATGTAATTTTGTCATGATAGCATTTAATGAGAAATAAAAATCTTCTACACAAACATGTATACGGATGGAAATAAGGTAGGATATTTGGAGATTTTTCACATACATAAGGGTATGTGAAGAGTAAAATATAAAATGTAGCTGAGTCCATGGAAACCGAGCTTTTCCCCCAAGCTGGACACAAAAAAACAGGATCCTTTCTTTAGCTTAGCTCATGGCATTAAATCCAGACACATTGCATGAAAACCACGTGTTTTTCGGTCTTTAAAATCTTTTAATTTGTTAAATTTGGATTTATCACAACTAAATAATATTTGATTAAGTTTCATTATTGTGTTTTTTATGTGAATTAACCAATAAGGACTATATTGAAAACATTTAAACATGTACATTTTATTTTTTTTCTAATATGTGAACATATTTTCTAACAATAATTCTTAAATTGAAAAACAAAAGGTTGGATAGTGTCATAACTCAATTAATTTTAATTTATTTGCTTTTAATTTAATTTCCAAGGGGATTAAAATTTGGAATTAAGAAGGTGCAATTTGATAATGCATAGAAGAATCAATGGCTAAAATATTTGTTTCTTAAAACAAATCACCCGGGATATTCAGTTAATAAATTTTAATTTTTAAATTTGAATCAAATTTAAATTTGAAAAAAAATGAATTGGTGTTGGTTTGGAACTGTTACGCTCCTGTATCATAAATACGTATTCCAGGATATAAAAAGAGAGGGGAGCAGATCAAAAGATTCTAGGCAGGGAGGAGAGAGAGAGAGAGAGAGAGAGTCGTACAGTAACATCCCAGAATTATCATCCAAAAAGGGGGGGGGGGGGGGGGGGCCGCGCCCGCCCCCGCCCCGCGGGGGGGTGTGGGGGGGGGGGGGGGGGGGGGCCCCCCCCACGGCCGGACCCCCACCTGAACGAATGCGACGG
>Ga0307509_10007730_pt1 | contig 13941 bp, 9 predicted proteins | sample 10_EM_MG_FD_202245 | JGI IMG/M metagenome (GOLD analysis project Ga0307509, IMG submission 202245) | Populus trichocarpa ectomycorrhiza microbial communities from riparian zone in the Pacific Northwest, United States - 10_EM | ecosystem: Host-associated > Plants > Roots > Unclassified | place...
AGCCACAAAGTGATGTTGAGCCGCAATCTTACGTTGAGCTGGCAGGCACTCTGTAGGAGTGCCCCAGGATGTGAGCCAGCGAACATGCGGGGGTTGCGGCCGCACGCCGCAACCTTGGCACGATTAGAATACCGGTATATTGAGTTCACTGTATCATACTGGGGGGGAGGAGTGGGGTGCTCCGGTATTCTCGCTTAGCCCCTGTTGAGTAAGGGGCCGTTTGGTGCGCCGTCATTTGAGATGAGGGCCCAAACGCATTTTGCAATGACAGGGGTGTTTGGCAAGTCATTATTTGCGAAACACGTTTTGCACAATTTTCAAAATGTGTTTTGTACTATAGATTTTTTTGCTTGGGGTTTAGAACTATATGACCTAGATTACTATGCAATAATAATATATTATTATCATTCAATTTTATTTTAATAGGATCCTAATATTGAAAAGCCCTACCTCCATGAAGTAGACTTTCTAACGAAAACCTACATGATGGTTTCTAAATGACAGGCTGTTTGGCAAAGCGTTGTTGGCTAAACGTGTTTACTGATTTTTCATAAACGTGTTTAGCAAAGCCCGTTTTGAGATGACGGTCATCTCAGATGATGGAGCACCAAACGCCCCCTTAGCTTTCACCGGGGCTTTTGTCTAGTGGCGGTGAAACAAGTATTGTACGATTTTGGTGACGAGAGGAATTGACCCCACCGGGGTTTCAATACAAAATGGCCATTTTTAAAACGTGCCTACTCAACACCATAACATTGGAAAAATCCAGGAATTTTTTTAGATAGTACAGTCTAGCGAGCATTCTTGCTTTGGGCAGGAGGGTGTTATCTGCCTTTTCTTTTGTACTGCTGATGCTAAAGGTTTTGCGGGAGAAGGAAAAGTGGGACCGGTCCCATATGTTGATCTGAACTTGTAGATTCCTGACCAACCGAATACCACGGAATATCTATAGCATTCAGAATCTATAGTTGCTCCTTTCCCCCAAATCAATGGAGACAGAGCAACTCCTTTCTTTACTTAAACGAAAGAGAGAAAAAAGTCCGCCGAGCGCCGACCTTACCCCTAGGGCCCTTAGGGGTGAAGGTCTAGAGTCGGATGCTACCACCTACTGCTCCCAGTTCCTGTAGGTCGCGACCCTACGTGATAGGTGAGAATAACTCCTTTTGAGGGGAATTGAACTCCTGGGCTCCTGCTAAAGTGCACAGGAGGTTATTTGCTTTCCAACATAATAACCACTGCGCCAGCTAGGTATTTTCACACCATATCTCTCCCGGAACTAATACTTATCCCAATGTCTTTGATTTTCGCCCTCCTTGAGATCGAAAACAACGATTTTATCATAATAATATTTATTAAACGCTTAAGCCAATGGGGATGTTGGCCCTGGCCTGGAAAGAAGGAAAATTGTAAGCGTTAATTAATGACAGCCAACAGCAGGGTGTCATTGTACTGTATTCAATTACAGTGCCAGGGCAAGGTTGCCAAACAAGCATTCTTGCTTTGGGCAGGGGAGGTTATCGAGCTCCTCTTCTGTATTGCTGATACTGAAATGGAGCCACCGCCATTTGTTAATCTGGTCTTGTGAATATGCGTGTTGATATGTGGTGGTTAGGTGGGTGGGCGCACTGGTCTAGTTGGGTATGCGCCTCAGCGGCCCCTCTTCTCCATTTCTGCTAAATATTCTGACGACTCTTCTCACCTTCCTTCATGTTTTTGTTGAGAAATGGTCATCCGGGCGGAGGTACGAGATATTCCTACTCACTATTGCGTATATGGGAGCGTACGCGTAAGTGTGTATTCAACATCGTGGGTTAGGTCATCACGATAGGGTATTCTTATACCGTTCATGTTCCGCTTAGCTAGCTAGAGAACTTAATCAACAATCTTCTGCTGCACAAAAAAACGTCCAATTCTCGACAGGTTCCAAAAAGCATATGCGAGTGACCAGCTATGATCAAAGATCTACTCTGTTTGGAAGGTGGGCTGATTTTCCTCTCATAACCAATGTGCGTCAACGCAATGACTGCTTTCAGCCCCTCGACCTGTTTGGTTGCATGAAATATTCCCTAGAAATGGGCCTGTTGAAAGCCGTCCCGGGGTTTGAGGGGAGGTCTCTACTAGTACCAGTGCTTGGAGAATAAAACGTAAGGTACCAACACCAGCCAAAGGCTAGTATTGTCAGTCCAGATGTTGCAGGATGTTACGGAGAATCTGGGCCTATCTATATATCTCTCGCCCCCGTCTCCCCCTCAGGCAGTCAGTAACCTGCTCGAGCCTCAGCACATGCCGCCGCTATGCCAGATAGATGGTATATTTTCCGTTAACAAAATTAACCGTACACAAACGACATGGAGATTTACATACTTGAGCACCAGGTTACAAAAAACATGCTAGGGATTCTAAGTTCCAGGGTTCTAAGATGGGAGCCCAAAAACACTGCCAAGACATTCAATTTGTATGGGATTTCTACATGGCAACCAAACCGGCCGACTTCCCTTGCTTACTGCTAGTGTGAAAACAATTGTCAATTTTCTATGTTAAATTCCCTATGATTCCCTTTCATTTAAAGAATAAAGTTTATTGTCTGCCCTGGTTGTGGGTGGCTAAACTTGTGCATTTTGTATGGAAAACCCGGCGGGGGTCAATTTCTTTTGCCGCCAGGCTCTTACAGTAGCCTAACGGGAACCTCGGAAGCCCTTTCGTTCGTTCACACATCCAATCAAGCACGCACCCGGAATTAGCGAATGAACATAAGCGAGGCGAATTCAAGCTTAACTGGTCAAAATTTGGTGAGTTTAACCGTGGAGGGGCCAATCCTCGCTGTTTTTTTGCGGGGAGGGGAAACGTCTGACCAACCCAGACAATATTAGAGGCATTCAGCCCTGGAGTTGAAAAAGAGTTTTCAGAGTGCCAAGTTCCTAGTTAATCTATCAATTTTATATGCCGAAAGGCGTCACACACACCAAAATTGTTCCCGAAAAGCCTGCATAACAGTTTTTCAACCTTGGGGCTGAATGCTTCTATTTACATCAGCAATATAAACTTAATGATATGCTCTCACTGCCCGGATGGCCTGAGGGCGAATGAGAGCTAGTTCCCACCCTGCACATTTCCTCCACGTAGCACGATCGTATCACACCAACGGATCAATTAAACTAGGAGGGGGGGAATAAAGAGCATCATTGTTGCTCCTTTCTCTCAATCTAAGCGCTCACGACATTCCATCCCCTCTCCCGGCCTTCGCCAGATTCAAACATACTATATTTCACTACTATAGTGCCGGAGACCTTGTTCACTTTTTGCCTAGTAATACATATAAAAAAGTAGCGCTTTGCATTAATTTCTATGTGTGTTCCCTCTTCTCAAAACCCCCCTTTTTACCTTTCTCAACTAACACTCACCTAATCAGAAAATAGAATCCATAAAATCAAAGAAGAATCGATCTTAAGTAGCTCTATAGAGAACCTTTCTCTGAAAACTTCGTTGCTGCTGGGGCCGGTTGATTATTGGATTTGGTCGTGGCAAGGGTCGATTTCAGACATCCAGCACCGTACGCCTTCGACATGATAGATCTTCAATTCAAATTAGCCGGGGGCATTCTATTCTTGGTTGTCTTGATATCGTCATTCACATCTGGAGCGGGAGGCGTTCTTCAACTGAGAGAGTCAGAGGTGGACTTCTACAAAATGCCCACGTGCTCTTCAGCAACTTGTGTCCGGTATGCTCCCTTCCCTTCTCTTCATTCCACTCCTGGTCCACCCGCTCTTATTGGGCCTTCAAGCCTGCGCCCGGTAAACTGACGAAGTTGAATAGGATATTGAACTCCTTGTTGGGCTGCGGAACAAGGATCGGGACAGACTGCTTCTGTAGAAAACCGAATCCTCTGGTGTGCGCTTGGAGGTAAGTTCCTACAACTGCCCTTACTTTTTCCCCCCTCCCCTTTGCTCATGTATGGTAGCGTGGATTGGAGTTGTTGGAACCGGACGGAAGACTGGTATAATACGCAGTGCCCGGGAAAGCCACTCGTCGACCTCACCGACATTCCCGAATGCGCACGCGGCTGCTTTAATAAGAAGAATGTTTGCAAGAAATTGACTACGAACTGTGTATGTTCCCAGCCAAGGCCTGACTGCAACACTGCGACGACCACATGCAAGTCCGAAGAGCTAGACTTGTACAATGCTTGGTATACAAAGTCTTGCGAGTATAATCTGACGGCAGTGGGCACGGGGGGTGCTGTGAGTCTTTCTACAACTGAGACTTCCACTTCTACCGTACACGCTTCCACTGGTAGCTGCGGCCCCAAAGGGTTATCAACGGGAGCAATCGCCGGCGTGGCTATTGGTGCGGCGGCTGTGGGTTTGGTTCTAGGCGCCCTCCTGTGGCACTGTTGTAGGGCTAGGGCTCCCGCCTCGGACGGCGCCGCTATAGCACCTCTAGCTCAGCATGAGATTGGGGACTACTCGTATCCAAAGATTAGTCCTGATATGATCCCAAGTATGGTGCAATCAGGACCCCTTGTCGAGGCCCCGGGGGACTCTGGGTGACCTGGCAGCGAGCTTGTTAGTCTCTTCCCGCCATTTCGGCTGGGGAGATATGAAGATTGTACGAAACGAGATAAGAATTTGGATTTTTGGATGGTGGAGTTCTTTCCTTTTTGATTTTCGTGTGCGCATGTGTTCCGGAGGCCTTTTTTAGCACTGTTTTTGGTGCGAGCCTTTGAAGCACGGACCTGTAGTATTTTTTGTTTTTCATCCACCCGTTTCGCTTCTATTCCTGGGCTACTGTCTCAATTTTTTGACCCCTGCTTTAACAATCCTGGAATTTTGTCCTTTTCCTTAGAAGAGGATTAAAGTTCTTTTATTTTTTGGGTCTTCCATGGCATAGTCTAGGGTGCGTTCTATGGGTTTCTTCGGTATTCAACGAATAGATCTAATGATTTAACAAAAAAAAACCCCTCCGGTGAATTACCGTATATACTTGGGTAGGAGATACCCCATACATGATGTACCGTACTTGGTCCGGGGGGGTGGTAAATACGGTAAAAACTCATCGGTCGTCTACTAATCCTAGTTGTTCGAGACAAAGCACCTTGAGAAGGGATAGTGTTTACTTGAGCGCATCATATTAGTTTGACCCTATGCCAGACGCTGCGGATCAGTGAGTTCCACTGACTCACCCGCAGTGTATTGAGTGGCTAAAACCCACTTTGCTTACTTAGGAGCACTTATTTGTATAAGCCCCGTGTCTCTTGCTTAACGCTTACACAATCAAAATACCGGAGTCCATAGAATTGAAGAGGAAAGGAATAATATCCCTGATTTTACTCTCCAGCCTTGGATACTGCCGTGTCTTGTCGAAAAATAGTAACTTTATATCTCGCAACAAGTACTAGTACTGGAGTACTTTGCCTTATCAAAAAAATCAGGCCTGTTGTTGGGCAACCGCCTAGCCGGCTGCAAAAAAGTTGTCTTAAGCCAGAAGCGAGCACAGTGCTCGGGGATAACCATAAGTCGGGTGCACTTCCACAACGTATAGGGAATCCGTCTGGAAACTATCACAAACCAGGACAGCTGAGTGATTTCTCATGATTACAGGCGAAAGACGAGAGCCAAGCGCACTCTATAACTTCTCCCTTCTAATAGTATTACCCCCTCTACAAGCAGGCTTAGGGGCCCACAAGATCGCCAGTCTGATTTTACCACGACTTGTATTCAGAGGCTTGTAGTCATAACTTGGTGCCTACTTAACTTGTGGTTGATTCCTTCATGCAGGGGGCACGGGGAGGAGAGAGAGGAGTGAGTGGAAGTCATGCCATTAATAGAGGGCCTAGTTACCCTGACAAAAACAAAGCTCCAAGACTGCTAAATCTAGCTATAGTGCTGCGCGCGACTTACTCTTACCTTCGGATACAAGTTGAGAGATATGGTACTATATCCTCTATTCCTTCCACCATTTTTCTAAACGCCCTCCGCCCATTCATTACCCCTCCCCCGTCACGGCTTTTCTATGCGCCAGGGGTCCATCCATGTGTGATACCTTGCGGAGGTTTGGGATGGGGAAAACTTTATCCACGATCGACTAGTCTCGAACGACTAACTTTAACATATGAAAACTCGAAAAGTTGCCTTTCGACCACACCCCTTTCCAGAATCAGTCCACTACTACCCCTTTATATCATCACGGATAGGGGATAAAATGAAGTTATAGTCAATCTCGCTCGCGGTTCAGCTACCTTGCACGGTTAGGAAGTTAATTTTTCTATCAGATTCTTTGTTACAGGACCTTCCTTTTTTTTTTTAAAAAAAAAAAGGGTTACCAATCTAATCCAAATGGTCATCGGGGTTTGTTCCACGGCTTCCAGCTTGCTTCCTAAAATAATGGTAGAGTCAGAGGATGTAAAGCGGGGAGGTTCCGCTTTGGAGTTTAGCTGTCCAAGCTCACACGGAACCCCTAGGGATGACTATCAGTGTTAGTATAAAGGCCTTCTCCGGGAAAAGTCTTCGTGGGGCGGGGCCTCTCTTTGGTCGTGCTCACCTACACATAAGTGCTGTGTAGTATGCTAGGTATGAGCATTAGTCGGTAGAACTGAATAGAGTATGGAGAAATGGTAGATGGAAGAAGGGAGAGGAAAGGAGAGGGATGGTTAAGAGAGGGGGGAGGAGGGGATGGAATGGGGATGAAGAATGTTGGGGGAAATGGTGATGTGGATTATAGTAGTTGTGCAGTACCGGTGGTGGTAGTGGTTGGGCAGATGAGGCAAGAGTCCCACAGAAAGCCCGAAGAGAATAAAGTCCTGAATAAAGATAGTCCAAACTTTGGCTCATTGGATGAAATTACAATGTGTAACCGCTTTTTCTCTCTCTTTCAGCTGATACTCTGACAATCTCCGCTAGTTATTGGTGAGCGAAAAAGTCTGTCGAACTCTCGCCCAGTGGTCCTTTCAAGATCTACTGCGGGATAGGCGGGTTGAGATAACGTACAGTACTTCGGGACTAGCAAAGATGTGCTGCCAAAACCTTGTTATGAACGCTCTCTCCTCCTGGCCGTTCTCTTCGCCACCTCCACCAGTTGCTCTCGTATCCCTCGTCCTGCTGGAGGCCTTACTCACCGCTCTGAGCTCAATAATGCACCAGCGGCCTCCTTCGCCGAAGACCTACAAATCCTAGATAAAGCTCAATTCGATGCTTCAGGCCTCACCCTCTCAACTCTATCGTAGCCGCTCACCGCTAACGCACCACGTAGCTGGATCGAGTACGAAACCTCTGGCGGTAGTCCCCGAGTTCAGGACATCAAAGTCTTGCATAAGTTTCTGTTTTTAGTCAATATTACCTGGTAAGAGCATCAACAGAGCAGGCATCTCATTGTAAGTCTCCAAGACACTTTTAGTAATATTAGAAGCAGGAAAAAACACTCATTCCAAATGCCGTTTGAGTTTTTAGAAAGGTTGAAGTTCGTGCACTTGGGATTTGCGCTATGAAGTACACCGCGCCGAACTGATAGATTATTCTGGGCTAACTGACCTGTAACTTATGTTCTCTCCTTTTGTCGCGAATGTTAGCCCTAAATTCTGGTCAGTAATGCTCTGCTTATAAAAGTTTCAGATCTCTTCCTTCTTCCTCTTCTCCTCACCAACAACCTTCACTCAGTTCCACCATCAAACCATATCACATCTACCTTTCCAAAACCTTCAACTCAAATTTCAATCAGCTCTAACCCGAAGGTAATCTCATCCTAGCTGACTGATAAGTAAATCTCTAACTCTTAGTATCATCCTAGTCAAAATGTTCTCCCTCAAGAACCTCATTTTCCAAGTCCTAGTCCTCACTATCATTGCGGCACTTGCCAATTGCTCTCCTTCCGACCGCCTTTCTGGTGGAGTCTCCAGCCGCTCAGAATCTGCAACTGACAACACCGCCACCACCGCCCCGGGCTCCGGTAACGTCAATATCCTCGACCAGGCTCAATTCGAAGCCTCTGGCTTGGCTCTCATTACTCCCGGTCCCTCTGCTGAGAACCCCGAAGGCTTCATCGCCTGCGAAACCTCGGCTGCTAGCCCTTGGATATGGAATGGCTATAAAGCCGCCGGCTGGTTTTCGCACTTCAGTGGATGGTATTGCTGTAATTGGAATGTGAGTGGCGGGGGCTGCTCACACATGATAACAATTGAGGATGCTAGTACTGCCCTATGTGGGAATCAAGGATGCATCAGGTGTGAGGATATGAGGTCTAACGTTTACAGGATTGTTGAGCTCTGTAAGAGGGATAATAAGGCTGGCGGTATCTCGTTTCTTGATCAGGGGAGTCATATAGTTCTTTACTAGTAGGTTAGTTAATTGAATGATTGACTAAATATCTTGCTGGTCTAATTTTTTTTTCTCCCCTATTGCTTTTATGAGGTATTGTGAGTGAAGTAAGCTCCTGCTACTAGTCCCCCCGGATGTCCAATCACTCTAGTTAGCCTGTAATCATTATAAGATTGTACGGATGTCCAAGTTTGATGAATTTCTGAGGAGGGGCCAGACTCACAGAGCTCGTAGAGCGCTCTGACAGGGGGGACCGCAAGAGAAAGTCGCAGGTGCATCTAGAGGCAGACATCAGCTCTCTCTGATACAAAAGCGAGCTTCTGGGGACTTGCGTCGAGCTGTTGGGCAAAAAGGATTTGGCGGAAACACTAGGGAGGAATCTAAGCCTTTGCTACACGTGCAGGGTTGGTAAAAAAATAAGATCTAAAGGTTTGTTTTACCTTCCCTTCTTTTCTCTCCCCCTGACAATTATATTTTATTTCCAAATTTTGTACCGTATCATTCATGTTTACCCCTAGAGTTTTTCCGTTTCTCCTTTCGATTTTTCTCTTCCTGTTTGTGCTCATCCTGGCTTTGCTCCGGCTGGCCGCTCCATAACAACTCTTACTGAGTTCCAACACATTGTGTCTTATCTTTTGGTCCAATGCCGAATCTCACATCTTCCCGATGTGCAAACCATTACCAAAAAAAAAGATCATGGATTTGGTGGTTGTGGTAGAAGTTATAACTGGAAGGCCGACTAAAGGGGATATAGTGGAATTCCTCGAGGAGGGGTTGGATAACGACATCGATTATGACCCCCACCGGGTTTTCCATACAAAACGCACAAGTTCAGCCCCCACAACCAGGGTAGACAACAAATTTTATTCTTTAAAAAATATTCAAATGAAAGGGAATCATAGAGAATTTAGCATATAAAATTGATAATTTTTTCACACCGCTAAGTGCCAGAAGTAAGCAAGGGAAGTCAACCAGTTCAGTTGCCATGTAGAAATCCCATACAAATTGACTGTTTTTGCAGTGTTTTCCGATTCTTATCTTAGAACCCTAGCACTCAGAATCCCTAGCATGTTCTCTGTAGCCTGGTGTTCAAGTATGTGAATCTCCATGTCGTTTGTGTAGGGTTAATTTTGTTAACGGAAAATATACCATCTATCTTGCATAGCGGGGGTATGTGCTGGGGCTCGAGCAGGTTACCGACTGTCGGAGGGGGAGGGGGGCGAGGGATATATCGATTCCAGATTCTCCGTAACATCCTTCAACATCCGGACAGACAATACTGGCCTTTGGCTGGTGTTGGTACCTTACGTTTTGTTCGTATATGGTTTTCTGCTCCTCTCAAATATGGTTCCTTTCTCCTCTCAAATATTTCTTTCAGCCCTTTATGTTTTCATACTCGTTACTGGTTGACTTGAAAGCCTATTGTGTGTTCTTTCATTGTTCCTTTTGTTCCTCCCAGGATACTTCTTTGATAGTCTTTGTCTTTCCTAATTAGCAGAATACGGTGGTCATGGCTGAACTCAATTGCTGTATTATATAGCTGAGCTATGGCTTTCTTATTATTGAATTAACAAGTGTTGTCACAATACGAGATCTTCACTACTTTCTGTTATCACTTCTTCGTCCAAGTTCTGTGCACATATTCCGATCGCATATTACAACACGTTTTATTCTCCAAGCACTTGTACTCGTAGAGACCTCCCCCCAGACCCCGGGACGGGTTTCAACAGGCCCATTTCTAGAGAATCTTTCATGCAACCAACAGGTCGAGGGGCTGAAAGCAGTCATTGCGTTGACGCACATTGGCTATGAAGCGGATATCAACCCACCTTGCAGACAGAGTATATTTGTGATCATAGCCGGTCACTCGCATACGCTTTTTGGAAACATGAAGGAGAGCGAGGGGAGTCGTCAGACTATTTGGCAGAAATGGAGAGGAGGGGCTCCTGAGGCGCATACCCGACTATACCGGTGCGTCCATCCAGCTAACCAACACTACATATCAACACGCATATTCACAAGATCAGATTAGCAAATGGCGATGACCCCATTTCAGTATCAGCGATGCTAAAAAAAGGCTCGATAACCCCCCCCCCCCCCTGCCCAAAGCCAGAATGCTTGTTTGGCAACCTTACCCCAGGCACCGTAATTAAATACAGTACAATGACACCCTGCTGTTGGCTGTCATTAATTAACGCTTACAATTTTCCTTCTTTTTCTCTATGCCAACTTCCTATTAGAAATCAGTTAGTTCTGCTCGGCATGCTATAGTTTATTTTGTTATATGAAAGTGCGGAAGCACGGGAAATATGTTTCCGTTGATGGATGGGAAGGAGCTTAGACTGTTAGAGGAATACATGACGGCAAAAGGAGATGAAGGAAGAACGGAGAGAAGACGTTGCGCTCAATCCATCCCTGCTGCTATTTCAGTGACATATATTTGACCATTTTAAATACTTCCCCATTGTCTTAAGCGTTTAATAAATATTATTGTATGATAGTAAAATCGTTGTTTTTGACCTCAGGGTGGGCGAAAATCAAAGACATTGGGATAAGTATTAGTTCCCGGAGAGATATGGTGTGAAAATACCTAGCTGGCGCAGTGGTTATTATGTTGGAAAGCAAATAACCTCCTGTGCACTTTAGCAGGAGCCCAGGAGTTCAATTCCCCTCAAAAGGAGTTATTCTCACCTATCACGTAGGGTCGCGACCTACAGGAACTGGGAGCAGTAGGTGGTAGCATCCGACTCTAGACCTTCACCCCTAAGGGCCCTAGGGGTAAGGTCGGCGCTCGGCGGACTTTTTTTTCTTTCGTTTAAGTAAAGAAAGGAGTTGCTCTGCCTCCCTTGATTTGGGGGAAAGGAGTAACGACTTCCGGGGTGGGGGGGTGCCTCAACCAAGAGAGGTAGACTTCAGTGGAATGCCCGAGTGCTCCTCAAAAATTTGTGTCCCGTATGCTCCCTTCCCTTCTCCTCATTCTACCCCTGCTCCACCCTCTCCTGTTGGGCCTTTAAATTTGCATAAGCTAGCAAAGTTGAATAGATTATTAGGTTCCTTGTTGGACTGCAGAACAAGCATAATGAGAGACTGGTTCTGTGGAAAACCGAATCCTCTGGTGTATTCCTGGACGTAAGTTTTTGCGACAGCCCTTCCGCAATCTTCACAACATCTCTCGGCTTACTTTTGTCCCCTCCCTTTTGCTCATCAACGGTAGTGTGGATTGGAATTGTTAGAACCGTATGGAAAACTGGTATGATACGCAGTGCCCGGGAAAGCCACTCGTCGACCTCACCGACATTCCCGAATACACACGCAATTGCGTTAATATGAGGGATGTTTACAAGGAAATGCCTTCGAACTATGTATATCCCCAGCCAAGGCCTAACCACAGCTCTTCGACAACGACATGCAAGTCCACCGAGGTAGGGTTATACGATGCCTGGTATACGAAGTCTTGCAAGTATAATCAAATGGGAACACCCACGAATCCTTCCAATCCTTCCATAACCAGTCCCTCCACTCCTGCTACTTCTACCCCGCCTGCCTTTGCTGGCAGCGGTAGCGGCAAAGGTTTATCGAAGAGAGCGATTGCCGGCGTGACTATTGGTGCTGTGGTTGGGGTTTTAGTTCTGGGCTTCTTCCTATATTGCTGCTGGGGGCGACCTGGACGACGCCCCAGCAGCACCTCCGTGTCCCCACGAGATGGGCAACTCCTCTCATCGAAGGCTGGCTGATCGGATCTTGAGTATGGTTCACTCAGCACCTCTTGTCTAGGCCCCGGGGGACCCCTGGTGACCCACTAGCGAGCCTGTTGGTCCCCTCCCGCCGTTGCGGCAGGGAAGATATGAAGATTATATGAGACGGGATAAGGATTTGGATGTTTGGACGGTGGAGCTCTTTCTTTTTCGATTTTCGTGTGCACGCGGGCCCCTGGGAAGGAAACACCGCAACATATTACCTGTACCAGACTGACTTGCTGTTCTGTGCTGTTGCTTCACTTACCACTAAAAGACTTACTTGGCAACCCTTGAACTGTAAAGTACATTCACCCCCCGCTATCCCGGATGGCCAAAATCCGAAGAATTTGTCCGGCGCAATGAGCGATCCGGGACAACAGGCCAGGCTTCGGTGTAAAGAAATTCAGAACTTATCGAGTTTCATACGAGATAGCAAGGTATCCGGATTATCGCGATCTAGGATAGTAGGGGGTGAATGTACTACATCGAAACATCTTGCCTAGTACTTGTAAATTTGCTGCATTTACTCACTAGATCCACTATCCGGCTACGTTACTGAAATCGTTGTACCAAGCCGCAATTGGCTTAACAGGATAGGTTGACAGGGTCACAAAATTCTAGTTAATGAGATCTATTGGGCTCCATTTAAGCTATACCGTCTAGAAAACGCTGTCTCCCCTTAGAATGCTTTATCTTGGGTTATAAAGGCTAGGGGCCTGCCCGCCGATAGTGGATTTAGCGATTAAATGCCGTTATACTAGTAGCTACTAAGAAGCATGGTAGCACAAAGATAACAAGGTAATGCTATCTAGCTTCATTGGGATTTAATAGATTTGTTATGCAAATCTATCTTCCGGGAACTCTCTCGAGATGGGGTGCGGCTGATGCGAGCTCAATTTTTTGACACCCGTTTTAATTTATTCTGGCATTTTGTCCTTGATTTGTTATATTGTTTTTATTTTGGGATCTTCAATGGCATTCTCTAAGGTGCTTACCATAGGTCTTCGTGTAATTAAGGGATAAATATAATAACTTAACAAAAGAAAACGCTGAGAACTACTGTGCTCGAGTAGGAGAGATCCCACACACAGTGCTTGTACTGTACGATACTTTCAACGTGAAAGTTTAGGCTAGTTCTTGCACCCCCTTGTCTTGGCGAAAAATAGTAACTTTGCGTCTCGCAGCAAGTCTGATATTGTGAGGTCTCTATACATAATCCCCCCAAGGTCACATAGCAACAAAGTTTTTACGCTCACGTGACTGTTGGCCACTCAACCCTGACCAGTCCTTCCCCACATTCATTAGTCCTTTTTCTCCTTTACTTGGTTTCGATTCGAGTTTTCATGTCTCAATAAATTTTTCAATTGATTTTCAACAGAGAAGTTTGTAAATCCTAAAGCGAAGTTTAGAGCCATTAGAAGAGCTGGCTAAATATCCTACTTTATTGTATCGCAAAAAGCCCGCCTCCGAATCCCGAAGCGTAGCGAAGGGCCATTCGGAGCGCCCGCTGGTATGACATAATCCCGTATCTGAAAACCGGGCCCATCGTTACACAACCACCCAGCTGCGAAAAAGATATCTTAGGCCAGAAACGAGCACAGCACAAGTTGAGTGGAACTGTACTCGTGCTTCTCAGCCAAGATTTGCCTTCCCCATTTGTCCTAGTGAGGTTTGCAAGGATCCTTCTTCCAAAGAGGTATAGTGTGCAAAGTCGTGCATAACTAGCGCGGCTCCTAACTATCTATTATAACGGATTCTTTGACGATCCAGGCTAACTGCTACCCACCATATCAACTCTGAACGTGTCCACTCAATCTTAACCTTCCGGATGCTAGCGTGCGCACTAGTCATGCACCATATACACACTATTCCTCTTTGGCACAAGCATCCTTGCAAAT
>Ga0307509_10007731_pt1 | contig 13940 bp, 14 predicted proteins | sample 10_EM_MG_FD_202245 | JGI IMG/M metagenome (GOLD analysis project Ga0307509, IMG submission 202245) | Populus trichocarpa ectomycorrhiza microbial communities from riparian zone in the Pacific Northwest, United States - 10_EM | ecosystem: Host-associated > Plants > Roots > Unclassified | place...
TCTGATTACTATCGCTCTGAGAGAGCTCTTGTATTTAAACTCATCTCCTGGCTAGCAGGAGAACGGCAGACTTCAGCAGACTCTTGATTTATGAATATACTTGGTTGAACGGCGATCTCAGAGTTCTACTTACCCTTTAACTATTATCTCTTTATCTCCGGGTCCCTTGAAGCCTCCCTTGGACCTAGCGCTTGCAGGTCAACCGCTAGCCTTCTATTGTACCTTTTCGTTAGACAGGAGTAAACCTGTTACACTGATAAACCACGTACTTGGTTGGTCAATAAATCCAAGATGCCTGTTGTCTTTCGAAAGAAAAATATTAATCCAGACAATTTACCAATTGTATACAAGTACAATAAGAAGGCCTGGATGCTCTCTGGGATCCGGTCTGAGTTTTTAGGGAAACTCAATAAGGATATGCGAGCTCAAGGGCAATAGATTGCATTGATAACAGATAATGCACCAACTCATCCCCCTCCCAATGGGCCACCTATTGAGTACACCAGCCCAAAGCCACAAGTCCTAGATCATGTTACTTTAATTTACCTTCCACCGAATACGACTGCTTGGCTGCAGCCTCTCGATACATGAATTATCCATTCAGTAAAGACGAGCTGTCGACGAAGATATAATACGCATATGGTTGAGCCCTTTGAAAGGACTGGAAAGGCTGCAACAAAATTGAATGTACTACAAATTATTTTATGATAGCTGCAGCTTGGGATGAACTACCTGCTAGAGTTATCTTCTATTGCTGGCAAAAGGTTGAAGTGGTGGAGGCACTGGATTGGAGTGTGTACACATTCCTATATGGAGTATATAGATAAGATTTGACAAGCAACTCAGATATCAATCTCCTCCCTCCTTGATCCGGACCTTAGCTGCCATAGTGGCCAGGTTGAGGAACTTCTCCGAGCTTTCCTAGACTATGATGAAGACTCTCCCAACATTAATACTAGTCCTGATACAAGATGACCTTCAGATATTATTCAAGACCTCCAGTCCAGAAACTGTGAGAATAGTAGTGAGACCGACTCATCCACCGACACCTTTCATTCCTATAACCGGCACGTTCCTGAACCAATTACCATATCCCTTGCAAAGTCACATATCCTCAGTATTGTCACACTGCTTCAACAGTTTTCTACAAACACGCTTCCTATATCTGGATTACATTTACCGATATGTACGGCTATTTACCAGCTACAGAAAATTCAACAAGGCTTTGCGGAATATAAGGTCCCAAACAAGAAGCAAGTTAACCTCAACAACTGGCTTCAACTTGGTTCCACTAAACCTTCTAAGAATCCTATTCCATCAGAGTCACTTCCTTTAATCCTCGCAGAGTATCAACAAACATGGGATCCTCCTTCTTAGCTTCTCCACTTGTCACCTATTGCGGCTGCTCTTTTACCCAACACATTACCACCCCCACTTGAGCTTTCAAGCTCTACCTACAATTCCCTTGAGTCCCGCTCACCTGTTGAATAGAGCATGGGGTTATGCAGTTGTGCCGGAAGATAAATATTAGGTTTATGGTTGTGTGGTTAGAAGATGGGCAGGTATAGGACATGTGGCTTCTTGTTTCCAGTGGTTATAATAGTTGCTTTATTGTCGGCTGTTCTCACATCTTATACCACTGGGCATAAGATATTTCTTTAATGTTATAGGGTATGAGATATTGTATATTTGGTTTCATTTATATCTCTCATACGCTATGTTACTAGACATACGGAAGTTGCCGTGCTAGCAGGGTACCTGCTTTAAGAGCAAGGCGGATGAAAGGAAATCAGGATACTTCGAGATTGTGTCTTTTGTTATAGTTTGTTGTATTTCAGAAGTATTAGGTTTTTAGTTCCATGGAGCAATATATCTCTTAGATTGTCCTCAGCTGGAGAGAGGATAGCCATTCAGATCTTTGTTTCTCCATACCCACAGTTCCCCTTATCCCAAACCAGTATAGTTTATATGTACCTCTCCGCTTTTGTCTCTTATAGCCATTTAAATTCGTATGTGTTTTCATTTTTGTACCCCTGCATATTTGCCAGTGCCTGTTCACTACACTATCAATGATTTTTCCACTATAGCGAATCCAATTTCTGTGGGATCCTGATTTTCCTGTTCCTCCAGTTTACTATAGCCAGGGATTCACTATAAAGGGGTTTACTATAGCCAGGGGCAACTGTATCTTCCCGAATGCAGACTAAGTGAACACCTAGGCCTGGCTATGACCAAATCCACCCTCTTAGCCTAACAACAACGGCGGTGCCTACGGCCCCAAAACCCCCGCCTTGCCAAACTAAAACAAATAACAAAAACCAAACAATTTGCCGTTTAGCTGGCAGGTACTCTTTAGAGTGACTCTGCTTGTGGCGTGCCTCACTACAATATTTGCAGGGGTACCCGATTGTTAATTCCTGAAATACCGCCAAGCACATCGTGAAATTTGGCGTACCAGTGACAGGCACTGTACGGTACAGATTGTTGGTTCAGGCAGAAAACCCTAAACCTCAAGTACTCCATCTCCCATCGAAAATATTGCACCAGGGCCCTGCTTAGTTCTGGAATTCTACTCCCGCACAAAATAAACTATGGTGCATCACTCAGGACCGTTTGCTGATCCGTCTGGTTAGGGTATTTTTGTGTGAAAACCAAAGAAATAACAGAAATTAATGTTTGATACAGGGAAATTTCTTTATGTAATGTTGAACAAGCCGAATGATGAGGAGAGTTCAGTTGCCATCGATCGCTTGTGTGCTGTTACATCCGTCGCTAAAATCCTCGCAACCCCCCCGCGCTCGGCCACTAACACAGTTTAACACCGCACAAACATGAAGGTCAAGAGCCGTAGGCCAGCTAGCGCACGACAATAGCGATAGGTGTGATATTGAACATGACATTTTTCCCTTACCGGTATTCTCATAACTTGCTGTTCTAACATAGTCAATCCGTGCTAGGCAGGAGATCCAGCCCTACTGCCGTAAAATGTTAAATAATAGGACAGTGTTCTATGTCGTTGGACTTTCCTCTCTCAGTAAGGTCAAGAAATTAATTTTTTTTCTGTCTCGGAGGGGGGAAAGGCGTGTTTTTGGTGTGTTCTTTGTCCCCTTTCCAGAGAAGGGAATTCTGGACTATGGTACATAACACACCGTCCAATTATTCAAGTTTTTACGGTATGTTACGTCGCATGTTAGTGGTAGACTGGACCAGGGGTCCAAATCAGTAACAATAGAGTGACCACACCACCTTGATGAACCAGAGTCAAAAGTCAAAAGTTCAAAAGCCTTGGACACCATGTCCAAGGCGAGGCTAGGGAAAAGCAGGGAAAATGTGGTGACTCACGCTTCCTACAAAGAAGAAATTTCCTTCCTTCTCGAATATTCGCCAGGGGCTCCAACTTCATATTGCGGAATAGGGGCATTGAATTTGCTTACCTCGGGATTGTACAGTAATGCTATTTCGTAGCGAAAGAAAGGTGGGCGGGTAGTCGCCCTTACTTTCTATTATAAGTCTAACCCAATTATTGAATCTTACTACCAACATTCCCTTCTGCACGAGCCACCGCCACTCAAACCCCGGTGCGGGGGGGGGGGCGGATTTGCTGAAATCCCAATCATCCCTATCAATAATCCATACACCTAGTCAAAATCCCGGAGACCACTCACGCAGCTCTTTCCTAGTAAATTCCCCTATACTAAGGGTTCAGGAATTTTTCAACCCTGAATCGTCTGCCTTAAGCAAAAGAAATAAAAAAAATAAGAAGAAAACAAAGACCGCATTTAGTTCAAAGCCTTGAGATAAAACCACCACTTGAATGGGCAACCACAAAAACTTGCCTCCCAATCGATACAGCGGGAATTTCAAATCTGCACAAAAAAAGAAAACTCTATTCAAGATTGGAACTAAAAAAAGTCCAATTAAGTAATCAAGTGAGTCAGGTCTTATGGAGAAACATTCAAAAAAGGACTGACGATAAGAAAACAATAGCAAGACTGTGACCAGTAGGACATGGCATAAAATCAGTTTCTAATTCCTTAGGAATATTGGCCAAACCAGGTATGAAAGCCAGCACCTAGTATCTTGCAAGGGCTTTTAGGATTATAGATCATTCAGTTGTGTGGAGTCATTATTTCTTAGTGTTTCTCACCTTAGAGCCAGATCTGTTTCATTTTTTTTGTTAGAGGTTTCGTTTCGGGTCCAGGGTTGCTGATTATTTAGAGATATTATATATACATACGATAGCTCCTAGTCTGCCTTTAGCTACTGTCTCAATTGGCCTATGTGCTCCATACAAAGTGATCTTGCTATTGTTAATCACTGGCGCTCACTCTATGGCCAAAGGACATGATAAAATATTAGAAGGTGCTGGGAGGATGTCCGAGAGTTCACCGTAGAGTTCTCTGCCACTAGGTGAATGATGCGAGAAGTGGGCCGGAAGTTTCAAGTGGGGAAAGCGGTGAAGGAAAGTAACTTAGTCAAGGAAGGCAGGGGGAACAGAAGAGATAGTGTGAGAAATCGTGGAAATCGTGTTATCATAGTCAGGAGACTCCCAGAAGAATCTCCATCGTTTTTGTATTCAAGGGCCCCACAGTTTAAGGGGATGCAGGTCACCAAATTATAAGTCTGTCTGATATCTTTCTTGTTCTCCCTGGTCGTACAGCTCTTTGTCAAACACCACACATTTCTCTTCACAATTTTATTTACTTGCCCTTTAGTCATTTCTTGGGAATGGAGGAGGATTTTCTAAAACAATAGCTGTTCCCTCACATACAACAGAAGCAGAAAATATCTGATACCGTCTGTTCAGCATAATAACAAGCCAGGAACCTTAGCTGATGAGAGAGGCGGCACTTTTTAAAAGAGATCGGACGAAGTTTATGACCGTAGCGCAGGTGTTGATGACAGCCCGTATTATAGGTGCTGCCCACAGTGGTAACTACCAGGGCTGGGATCTACATGATTGGAATGGCGGCAATGGGCAGGGGAGAGTATTGGAGACGAAGATAGAGAAACAGAGGGGGTGTATATACCGATTGAATAAAAACCGATAATTAGCAGCCCACGAGCAACACACCAATGGAGCGACAAAAGGCCCTAGATCTAACTGGTCTTGACAAGAAAAGAACTTTTCCTCTCCCCCCCCAAAAAAATGGGAAAAAACGAGCGAATAGAAAAAAAAACCAAATACTGCAACCATGCAATAGATCATAGATCGTAAACTCCCGTTCCAGAAACATGTGAACGAAAAAGAATAGAAAGGAAAAAAGTGAAGAGAAAAATAATATCAGATAGAAATCCGGGGCGACTTACCCCTACCGACATCCCCGGGGAGGTGGAACACAAGCCAAGACAAATAAAAGGTAAAGAAAAAGGTAGCTATACAGGGAATTGGTTGCCACCGGAGGAGGGTGTGCTGCTGCAGAATGTATTCCCCTGACCAAGCAATGATCCAAAATTTAAGTCCTTGCCGGATACCTTAGGTGGGGAAATGTTGACAGGGCGGAAACCGGAAACCGATTCCCATGGAGTACAGGAGGATAATATTTTCGAGGAAATGGCAGAGGCGAAAAGTAGGGGTTCATAAAATAGGTGTGTATGAAAATGTGCCAATTTTGTGGAAAAGTCAGATATAATCTTCAACTGAGATGATAGGTATTGTCCAGGATGTTACGATGAAGAGAAGCGCTGGCGCTTGGAAGGATCTAACAACGTCTGGTCCGCGGGACGCTTGAGTGGCCTTGAAGGCTCCAAGACGGTACACCAATAGGGAGTTCCGGATGGGAGAGATGATGAGGGGCCTGATTCTGGCTGATTTGATGGAGGCTCGTCTACTTGGACGAGAGGAATAGCGCGGGTGATCTTGTGTCTTGGGTCGGGAATGGTACTTTCGCGCTGCGATACAGAAGCTAAGCCAGCTTGCTCTTGAGCACCATGAGCTGGAACGGAGGTCTCATGCGCCACGTCGCTATTATCTGATCTTTCACAACTAGAACGCCTGGGGTTTGATAATAGCCTCATCGTGCCGAAATAGTTAGACCTGGTAGCGTATGACAATGGTGTCAGGCCATTCCGGTCAGGCAAATCGGAATCGATATCCTTGCGCTCCAAGAGTTTCTTCACAATCTTCTCATATCCATCTTCGGCAGCAAATGATAATGGTGTCCGGCCATTCTTGTCCGGCAAATTGGGATCGACATCCTCTCGGGCCAGGAGTAGCTTCACAATGGGCCAAATATTATGCTGGACTGCAAGGGATAGTGGTGTCTAGCCAGGGCCGCCCAACTGATTAGGATCGATATCCTCGCGCTTCAGAAGCAGCAGCATCACCACGTCTTTCTTAGACATCACAGCATCATGAAGTGGCGTGTCGCCATTACGATCCCTCAAATTGGGATTGACATCTCTGCGCTCCAAGAGCAGCTTCACAATCTGCTCCGATCCACACTCGGCAGCATGCGATAAAGGTGTCTGGCCATTCACATCCGGCAAATCGGGATTGACATCCCCTCGCGCCAAGAGCAACTTGGCAAGGCGCTTACACCCCCCTTTGGCAGCGTATGACAGTTGTGTACTACCAATCCTATCTGACCAGTTGGGATCCAGATACCCGCGCTCCAAGAGTAGCTCCACGAGGCCCTCACATCCAGATTCTGCAGCCACAGCCAGTGCTTCCAGGCCACTAAAAAAAATGCGATCAGCATCCACTCGCTCCCACAGCTTCAGAACACCCTCATTTTGAAATATGGCAGCGCGGTCTAGCAGTCTCCTGCCATCCACATCCGGCGAGTTCGGACCGACATCCACTCTCTCCAAGAACAGCCTCACAACATCTTCATTTCCGTGGCTGGCCGCATATTGTAGTGGCGTTGTATAATCCACATCCGGCAAGTTGGGATTGGCATCCCCTCGCTGCAACAGAAGCCTCACAACGCCCTCACGTTTATTTTGAGCAGCATGTGATAGTGGTGTCCGGCCATCTTTATCTAGTGAGTCAGGGTCGACATCCCCTCGCTCTAGTACCAGCTTCACAATCCCCTCTGACCCGGATTCGGCAGCATATGATAGTGGTGTCCTGCCGTGGTCATCCGACAAATCAGCATTGACATTCCCTTGCTGCAAGAGTACCTCCACGACCCCCTCATATCTACGTCCCGCCGCCTGTGGTACTGGCGCCAGGCCCGAGCAACACACGCAAATGGAGCCGTCACCCCAGTGTCCCCGTCGTACCACAGTTACCTCATGTCCAGCTCCGGCAGCATGAGATAATGGTGTCCGGCCGGACCTATCCGATGAATCAGGATCAACATCCCCGTGCTCGAGGAGTAGTTTCACCACGTCTTGATATCCAAACCTCGCAGCATGGGTGAGCGGTGTTAGGCCCTGTTGTCAGATAATGTAGGATCCTCATGGGGCTGCTCAAGAAGTTGCTTTGTGAATGTGGGATTCCCGTGTTTAGCGGCCCATATTAATGGCGTTTGACCCTTAGAATCTGTCTCGTTCAAGTCCCATATTTTCATACCCATCATAGCAATCTCGACCTGGGGAATCCCGATGTAGGCGACTGCATGTAGTCCAGTAAACCCCTCACCGGGACTTCTACCAGTGCGATGTTCCCGACTAGACAAGAAGCCAACATTCTCCTCACGCAGGAGAAAATCAACCCATATGTGGTTCGCATCTCGTGGGAGAAGTTGTAAGGCAAGGGACTCCACATTTTTCCCCATCTCCTTCTTGGCATGGGATCCCCAATGACATGATGCGTAGTAGAGAAAGGGCATTGTCGATGGGATAGTACCGAGGGCAGTCGAAAGCTCGCAGACGGACCGAAAGTTTAAATAGGTGAGGCATATCTCCGCTATCATCAAGTGAGGTGTGGTGAACAAGTTGGGGTGAGCAACAAGATACTCTTGAAGGGTGAAATGAACGAGACGGACTGTTGATTCTTGGTCATCAATTGTGACAAGTCCTAGTGTGCAACTCAATAAAGTCCGTATAGAGGGGATATTATGGATATTAATGTCTATAGCTCCTAGTTCCACCCCTAATGCATGACACAGTTCTCCTGCCTTTAGCTGCCGTTCAGCTAAAGAAACCCACATCAGCACTTCCATCCCAAGCTTTACACGGTCCCCTTTCTGCTCTCTTATACGATCTAATGTTGTGTGGTATGCATCATCTAAACCAGACCCGGTGGTCATCTTATGGAGAGTTCTTCTTCTTTGGTGTATTGTGGCATTGGCAAAAACCGCATCCATAATCAGGGAAACGAGAAGGAACCTAAGGACTAATATTAGTTGATAAGCTGGGATTCGGTGAGCCGGGTTTTGCATACGCGCCCGAGGTCTTTTCCGGAAGAATCTTAAGAATATCGGCCTCCAGTTTAGCATCCATCGCATCCAGCTCGGAGTCCTTCTTCATCCTCATACTAAGATATTCCCGAATATCATCCTCGGTGGGCTTCATGGGGGGTTGATCAGGACATCCGGGAAAATACTTCTTCACTTCTTCTCGAACATGTGGCCTCCCCGTAATGAACAGTCGCATATTTGGGCACTCGTGGACGATGTGGCGCAAAGATTCCCAAAGATCTGGTCGATGCTTTGCAGGAAACTCATCTAAAGCGTCAATACAGATAAACTCCCGGTGTAGCGACGAAAGAGATTTGACGAGCATCGCCTGGATTTCCGGGTGTCGGAGCGCCCGACCATCAACCTCCCTCTTGGCTCGGTCAAAAGCCACCTTAATCTCTTCCGGGAATGGTTCTACCCCTGCCACGAGTTGCTTCAAGAGAACTGCTAACACACTGGTCGCGGACTGCTCTTTATGAGCCTGGAAGTCGCAATAAACACAGGCTACGGCCATGTTGCCCCCATCAAGCCCATCGCATAGTGCATCTATCACAAGAGAACTGTAGTTACCATGGTCAAGTTAATTGTGCGCGCTATTTCTGCCAGGTCAAACACACACACCTTATATATGTCTTTCCCACCCCTGGGTCTCCATAATAGAATAATACCGGATTGACGGCTTGATCCTCACTTGTATGCCAGTTCTCAAACTCGTCGGTTCGAAGAAGCCAGTTTCCTATGCCCTCCATCCGGGCCTCACTCACAGCCTGATGCCTTCCCCGAGGTGCCATGGGAGATAACCACTCCAGGATCTGCCGCTTCTCATCCGATACCGATATCTCGCAATTATTCCATGCATTCTTGTAACTGTCGGTCACATTACCAACATTTCTGTTTATTGTAATGGTGGACTTTTGGTATGCTGCCGAACCCATCTCGTCTGTCGCTGTCCTTGTTGCTTGTGATGGTATTGTTCGTAAGGTTCGTCAATCAAAAGAGTCCGTAATTAGAGATAGACAAGACTTTCCGGGATGGTTTGGGTAAAGGTGGGAGGGGATACAAATTCAAAACCCCGCAACCCAATTCCTCGATAGCCCAGGTGGGTGGGTTAAAACCACTCTTCTCCTGGTGCCTTGCCCGGAAGAAAAAAACAAAGCTGCAGCTGGCAGCCTGGGTATCACACACCCCTGTACTCGGGTATGGTCATAAAGGTCGGAAAACTTTGGGTGGCAAAACAAGGATTAGAGGCGCCGATCAATTTGCCCAAGCGGAAAAAAGGGGATGTTACATGACACTATTAGGGTGGAGGAGTTGCATCGAGTGTTAGTTTATGACAGCAATTTTGATGGTAAAGTTCCCGGCTTATAGGTGGAATTCTTTTACCGTCTCTTAAAGGTTTTGCATTGGAGGTATAAGCGAAAGTAGCTAAGAAAAAAATAAGCAAATACGAATAAATTTGATAGCCTCTTAGACCGCCTTAGTTGGGTAGCCTAAGGGTATGAAACTTTCAAAATATTCAGGAATAGGTAGCTGAAGAGGCCGTTTGAGTAAAGAAAAGAAGTGAATAGGGCGATAAGTGGTGGGGGAAAAAGGAAATTGGGAAAATGGGAAAATGTGGGTTGGAAGAATTGGGGCATGGGGGAAGAGGGGAATTGGAGGATGGCGGAGAGAGGATGGATACACGTAAAGCTGGGAAGTAAGATAAACAAAGTAGCAAGAGTGACTGTTAAAGTAGGATATGTAAATAGCAAAGGAATTAAACGAATGACGAAGACGATGAAGAGGAGAGACACAGGATAAGGGGAGGAGGAAGAAAAAAAAAAAGGACCAGTTGAGATATTGGAGCAAAAATGCCAGCGCGGCCGAGTTGAAGCTAGACTAGTGTTGTGCACGAGCCGAGCGGACTCGAGCCAGGCTCGAGCTGAGCGGGCTCGAGTCCTTCGAGTCCAGGGTAGCCTCGAGTCTAGGGGACTCGAGCCTGGGGGTTACTAGGCTCGAGCCGGCTCGAGTCCATTGGCGAGGAGGCTCAATTCTCTTGGCATCAGGCTCAATTCTCTTGGCATCAGGCTCGAACAGGGGACAACGAGCGGACTCGATTCCCTTGGCGGCTCGGGTCCGGCTCGATTCCCTTGGCAGCAGGCTCGAACAGGGTCCATGAGCGGACTCGAGTCCCTTGGCACTGATGTCGCTTATCGATCAAACCATCGTAACCTCTGACGGCCACATCTCCACACTTACTGCAGCACCTCGGCCTACCTTCTACCACTACCTTCATGTATCCCCCGACACGATTGACAACTGTCACAATAGCCCTCCACCTCTTGGCCTCCTCCTGCCGCCTTCTGGCCTACTATCCCCCACTCCTAGCCTCCTATCTCTCTGATACCTCTTCTGCCCACCCATACCCCAAGCAAGGTTGCCGTAAGATCACTCCCTGGTCTTGTGTTGGTACCCCGATAGTAGGGTAGTGCACCATGTCTTCTGCGGCAAGCACAACGACCTCAGTTGCCAGTGGGTTGGCTAGCACCAGTGCCGCAAGCGCAAGCGAGGGGGCACCATCTGATTTTCGTGAGCAGCTTAGTAGACGGTGGGGTAAGTGAAATGTTTGCCATTGCTGTTGTCCAAGTTGATTCTCTGGATATAAATACTAAGAACAAAGACTGGGTAGGTATTCTATACGACGAAGCAACTCTTAGTGGCCTGCCGGATTCACGATTTACCGGATATCTCTACGCAAAACGATTGATTCTAAGACAGCGTATTATTAGTACGGCCGGGGATGTGCCAGTGGAGGAAAGGCATATGATCTACTGTTGTCATTGTCAACATAAATGGGGTCCATATCCACCAAGTTATACAACCACATCAGCTTTTGGTAAGCATTTCCGTGCAATCCATTCTCAGCTACCTTCCCAGGAAGAAGAGTACAAAAGTGTGATTAAGCGAATGGCTGAGGCTACAACCACGGGAAGCGCAGGCGCACTGGAACTGGCTCTAACCCATTTAGCATTTCCAGTCAGCTGGCAGGAACCCGGCAACCTGGAGAAATATTTGATGAACAAGAATACCGCCGCCTCCTGGCTATGATGGTAGTGGAAACAAATACTGCATTCGGGATGGTTGAGGTGGTTTCTTTCCGGAACCTTATGCGTTATTGTAATAGCCAAGTCCCTATAGTCAGCCGCTCTATGCTTTACTGCGATATACACAAGCTACTCTATCGCCGGCTTTTCAAGGAAGTCTGCCAGCGACTACAGCTACATATCACAGAAGGGGCACGGATAAATCTGACTCTTGATGCCAGGACAGCTTCGAATAAACTCCCTTTCCTTGCTATTACTGCTCACTGGATGACTATAGACTTCGAGCTTGTCAGCACACTTATCGGATTCGAAAGGTTAATGGGATCGCATACGGCTGAAAATATGACTGTCGCGATCATGAAGGTTTTACGAATGTACGGCATTGAAGACTATATCAATTGTATTACCACAGACAATGCCTCAGTCAATGATGCAATTTTTAAAGAGCTTGAATTTCACCTTCTATCTTGGTCCCGACAAGATGGCCAAATTTGATGCCTAGCACATGTCCTTAATATCGCTGCACAAACAGTTCTTACTACCTTGAAATCGGAGGCAAGAGAGGCAGAAGTGGTTCTGGAAGGATGGGAAGAGAGTCGGAATGATGAGATTGGTCCTGCGGCAACTCTAAGTCGGCTTCGAAGAATTATTGCCAAAATTCGATCCTCAACCACACTGTGGGAAGCTTTGAAAACCGAGGCCCAAGCAGTAAAGCTTGATTGGTTAGCGCCAATTCTCGATGTCCGTGTCAGGTGGAACTCCACCCATAAGATGATCGAGCGGGCCTTGAAGCTCCGGCCAGCTTTAGATCGCCTCTTAACCTTCGATCCTTCCCATGCTTTTCAGCGTGCTAATCTGACTCTGAACAGTAGTGACTGGATAGTATTAGCGAAATTGGGTGATATCCTTCATGTATTTATCCAGGGAACGACGTTCGCAAGCGGCTCAACCTATCCTACTCTTACGATGCAATTGCCATACTATCAGTTTACACAAAACAAGCTCTACAGACTGATTCAGGGAGAGCGAGAGAATTTCTCCCCGGGAGACTCAGAGCTTGATGCAAGAACATCACGATTGCTATGGGGTGAGGCTGATGAGACTTACAAGAAGCTTAATCTCTACTGGCAAAAGACGGATAACCATAGTGGTCAGGCAGTCGCTACGATGCTAGACCCCCGAATGAGGCTGAAGGTATTTGAGAATCTGCACTGGGAGCCTGAATGGATTGATGATGTCAAGCAAAAGTTTCATAGAGTTTACGATAACTACTATGCAAGCAAGGAAACTAGTCAACCGGATGCGGGTAGTGAGGTTGATATGTTGGAAGCTGATAGGGTGGCTTCAGCTATACACCTTCAAGTCGGGCCAGAAAGGCCAACTACGGGTAGTAGTTCCTCAGCAAGGCAGGCGGAGGAAGAGGTTGGCTTTGAAGATCTTGTTTTTGGCCCACTGGAGAGCCCACCACACCAATCACAAATGTGCTCGCTAGTGGACTTCTACCTTGAGGAAGACTGTGCAGACCACAGGGCAGACCCTGTAGTGTGGTGGAAGTTGCATGCACATAGATTTCCCTCGCATGCCCTTATGGCCCGTGACTACCTTTCTGTTCCCGCTACAAGGTATTTTTGAGTTACTACCTATCTTCTTGCCATACTCAATAACTAACTATTATGGCATGAGCCATGGCAGGGATACCTAGTATGCCATCTGAGCAGGCTTTCTCAGTTGCGGGGGATATTGTTACAAAAAAGCGGAATCGTATGGTTGGCAGCACTATCAAATTGCTCATGCTAACTGTAACAATCCTACTCTGGTGGAGATTAGTGGTGCAACAGGTAACGAAATACGTACGTGAGGATCTTGAACTATCGTTATAGTTCTAGTTCTTTTGGGTATCTGAGAGTGTTCTTCTTTCCGAGATTAACTTATAATCTCTTCTTCGTATTTAGACTATCCTATAGTCTTTGTATCTCACTCCAATATCTTATTGGGGAGAGGTGACGGGGGAACTTCTTCGTATTGTAATCTCTTCTCACATGAGAGAGATGTGAGACTGTCCTTGTCTTAACAAGGTCGTAGTTGCTCTTACGCTTAAGAGCTAGGTAGTTTGTATAAAAGTAATAGTAAAGTTATATTGTAAGAAAGTACTTAGATGGTAGCGTGAAGAGCTCTAACTACTTTGACCGAGTCTCCTACTTATAGACCCTTCACGCCAACAACCCTAACCCTGGTGACTCATAACTCGAGTCACGCGGTCCTATGACTCATAATGAGTCATGCCCGAAATCCATCAGATGACTCCTATGAGTCACTGTGCAACATGCCGTAAACCAATCATATAACATAAAACATATCAGGTGCACAAAGCGTGTCGCCTGCGTGAAACTCGTGACTCATAATGTGAGTCACGCGCGAAAGTCATTACATCATTATGACTCACAATCGTGAGTCATAGAAACATTAACCAATCATAACATAACGATGACACGCAAGTGCGAGTCATGTG
>Ga0307509_10007732_pt1 | contig 13939 bp, 6 predicted proteins | sample 10_EM_MG_FD_202245 | JGI IMG/M metagenome (GOLD analysis project Ga0307509, IMG submission 202245) | Populus trichocarpa ectomycorrhiza microbial communities from riparian zone in the Pacific Northwest, United States - 10_EM | ecosystem: Host-associated > Plants > Roots > Unclassified | place...
AAACTAAAATAAAAAAAGCCAACTCAAACAATTATGTTTTAATTACCCAACTTAAGTAATAATAGGCAGTTTACCTAGAAAATACTCAATCAAGAATCTCTACCAAATCTTGGTATTAGCTTCTTGGAAGGGTATTTGTAGCGCGTCTGAAAGTGTGGTTGCGGTTGTTTTTTAAAGTATTTTTTATTTAGAAACATATCAAAATAATATTTTTTTTATTTTTTAAAAATTATTTTTGATATCAGCGCATTAAAATGATCTAAAAATACCAAAAAATATTAATTTAAAGCAAAAATAAAATAAATTTTTTTTAATTTTTTTTTTAAAATGTATAAACAAACCGGGCTAATTGTATCGTGAGTCATAGTCTCTGAAATTACACCTCTTTTTATCTTATAAAAATAAAATTCGTAAATTGTTTTTATAAAAATTCTCATATTTTTGTGAGAAATAAGGATAAAACCCTTTTTTTTTTTTAATAATTTCTCTACACAAATAGCATAAAATCCAAAAATGCAGAAGGGGAAAGAGGAGAGAGGAAAGGCGAGGCTATAAAGAAATAATAAAAGGGAAGGCAACAGCTAAAAGCAAAAGATGATAAGAACAAAAGAAAAGGGGGAAAAAAAATAAAGGAGAGCATCGTCAACAAACGAACAAGACACGGCCACCCACCACATCAGAATTATACATACGTATTCTCTGACCATCAAATAAACCAAGAGTTGTCAGTGTCAAAGCCGCCCCGAGAAAGCAAGCTAGAGACACATACCCTATCCCTTCTCCTTTTTAGCTATACTCTCTCTCTATCTCTCTCTGTTGTTTTTTATTGCTTAACACACCTGCAAACCCAGTTGAGCTTGTTTTGTTGGGCTTTGAGTTTGAGAATTGAGAGAGATGGAGATGATGCATTATCAGTTGAGCAACTCATCTTACCAAGACTCCCTCAAAGTCTTGGAGGCTGATATCCAGCATGCCAATGCTTTGTGAGTCATTTAAATTTCTTTTTTCTTTTCAACTCCTCTTTTGGGTTGTTTTTGTTTTTTTGTAGTTGGGATTTTAAGAATCACTTGTTATGATCAACAACAACAACAACAACATAAGTTCGTTTTGAAATAATACGAGGAAAAAGAGGATAGGGATTTTTTCTTCTTGTTTTCTATGGTCATTTTTAATTTGTACCAAGCAATTTGCAGATTTTGTGAATTTGTAGAAGGAAATTTTCAAGTGGGAATTTATGTTTCAGTTTTATTTGTTTGACATAAGAAAGACTGCAATATCCATGTACTATCATAAAGAATGGATTTTGGTGTTGGTATTGCTATGTCTGCCTGCTCAATTGCGGCTGAAGCGAGCTGCTTTGGCTAAAATTTCATGCAATTCCAAGTGCTAATTGGTGGAGATAGTTGGGATTCCCACTCTCTTTATGCCTTCTCTGTTTTCAGGGAAAAAATTGGTTAAAAGTTTTGTTCCAGTATTGTCTAAATATTAATAGCGTGACTGAGTCTTACTAATTTTGTTACATGATGTGAATAATGGTGTACCAGGGCTGCTGCAATTCCAAGGGGCAAGGATGGAGCGCGTCTGCAGATGAAATTAGTTTACAATCGCTGGGCACCTCTCCTTTTCTTTTTGCTACAACGGATAGATTGTTCATGCATTTGCCTACTCCCTAGATATCTAAATTTCTTTCATGTACTTCTATATAAGGTCAATTCTCCTTTTGGCCTGTTGATTCTAAAAAGATAGTTTGCCAAAGTTTCCATTTCTTGCATCCTGCTGTGTATAATTGGCAAATTTTTATGTGTTTGCTCTTTAATATCGTGCAGGTATATAGCGATGGTAGACCTAGCCTATCTAAGCACGGAAGGAAAGCAACAATTCGGGAATTCTACGGTATGTAAATTATGTAAGATTGTTTTGTTTGGCATTTCTTGATTTATAGACCATAGATATAAATGCACTGCAACTAATTTCCAACCATTCTGATTGAATGTTTTTATTTGACTTTGTTCCATTTCATGAAATCGAGCAACAGGTGTTATATCACCGTCTCTTCAACGGCTTCATAGTAACTTAGAAGAGTTGGAAGATGTTAAGGGAGATAATTCTGGCATGGAGAGTTTGTGCAAAAATAAGGTGGAAGGAGATAACAAGCTTGCCAATATTGATTTAGAGAGGGAAGATGAATGTGGAATTTGTTTGGAGCCCTGCACCAAAATGGTACTGCCTAATTGCTGTCATGCAATGTGCATCAAATGCTACCGCAACTGGTAACTACAAGCCTTGAAATCTTGATGCAATACCAACGCCCTTTTCCACTGTGAGTGCTTGATATTGAAGAGGGTTGCCATTAATTCCACTTGTATGGTTTTTTGTATAATTGCAGGAACACGAGGTCAGAGTCCTGCCCATTTTGCCGTGGCAGCTTAAAGAGAGTTAACTCGGAAGACCTATGGGTTCTCACTTGTAACAATGAAGTTGTTGACACAAAAGCGGTTTCCAAAGAGGATTTGTCGCGCTTCTATCTCTACGTCAATAGCTTGCCAAAAGATTATCACGATTCCCTTTTCTTAATGTATTACGAGTACCTAATATGAATTGAAAGTAAATAAGAAGAATGATGTATAGAGGGGAGATGCTGACCTTCAAATGTACATAGAGACCGGTAAGAACTATTGTCCCTGATTCTTACACAAAATGATCGATCTCATCTTTTGTTGAGTTCTTGAAAGTCAGCATCCTCGTAATTAATATAAATCTCTAAATATGTGAATTTGAGATCCATTTTTAGAACATATGGAAGCACATTTTTGCTTACTTATCAGCAGTACCCAGTTGTATTTCTCCTTTTGAACAGTCATAATGACATCATTAGAAAACATACACCTGAGGTTGTCTTCATTTCACGTTTGTCCTACCATGTCATATGCTATGTTTCTTATAATGAAAAAGGATTTTAGAGTAGAATTTGTGCATATAGTTTTCATCTTGTTTACCACTCTTAAATCACTTGGGCTATGTTTGTGAGCAGAGATGGATAAAAAGGGGGAGGAGAAATGATAGATAAGTTATCATCCATTTAGTTGTTTGACAACAAGAGAGGGGAAGGATGTAAATAGATCCTTCCAACCAAAAGCATTGAAAAGTACTGAAGAACGGGAAGGATGGGGAAGGATTATTGGAAATTACAATTGAGGAAGGATAATTAGTAGATGTTTTAGTTCAAGTAATTTAATTCATTATCCATAATCAATGTATTTGGTGCATTGATATGAAAAGTCTAGAAGGATCGGAACTAGTAACAAGTGATGTTTAGTAAAGGAGGTGACCGGTAGTTGTGGTAGTAGCAAGTGGTGACCGGTAATTAATACCTGCAAAAGATCTTCTTTGATGGATATAGAGAATCTTTGATGGTAAAGTCAAGAACTTTGTAAACAGTGAAGTGCAATGATATTTTAGATAGATAGATTCTGAAAATATGTATGCAAAATATATTAAGAATGAAGAGATTGTGAACCTATGACTTGAATGATTTTTGGTATATTTACAGCCCATGAATACACCATAAATATTGAGGGATGAAATGTAATTTTATCTTTATGATATTTTGAGTTATATTCTACTCAAAATAATACATATTAAGGAATTTACCGTCTTCGAGAAATTAGCAAGTATTGGGCTTGGGCATTCCAAGATATTTTTGTACTATAATGGTACATGGTTTTACTGCTTTCTAAGATGGAATCGTGCGAGAATTTCTTCAGCTTGTTACTGTCCATTTCCATGTCTGGCCATTTCCATGTTGCTTTCCGAATAAGTGATTGTCACCCTCTCCTCCCAGCCGATGAACTTGCCTCTTTAAATTGTGTATGATGTGCTGGTATAACAAACAAAGAGTATTTTTAAAGGCTATCGATCCCCAGGCTCCACAAAGTTGTTCAAATTTGGAAGCCAATCTAATGAGTAGTTCCAATGTGGAAAATTTGGAAGCCAATCTAATGATATTAAAGATTATATGATTTTATTGATTTAGGAAAATAGAAATGAAAATCACGTCAATTTGTAGGATAAATGGCTTTATTTGCCGGGCAAATTTTCCATATATCCACACGTTTTTAATTGCATTTGTTATATATTTGTATAATATTTAATTCTATAATATATCTTTTTGTCAAGTTTTTCATCTAAATCTATGCAATTGTTTTTTTATTCCAAGAGTACCAATGCTTAAAACTGAGGGCAACTTTTAATGGGTATTTGAGAGAATGGTTACGACTTGTTACTTGAAATATATTAAAATAATATTTTTTTTATTTTTAAAAAATTATTTTTAATATTAACACAGCACATCAAAACGATCTAAAAATATAAAAAAATAAACAAAAATTATTTTAAATTTTCATAAATTACTATTTAAAACACATAAAAATTAAATGGAGTTGTTGTTGTTGTTAATACCAATAAGGTAACAATCACTTATTATCTCATAGTGTTTTTTATTGAAACGGGCAGTATTTTATTTTATTTTTTTTGTTTTTTAATATTAACTTGGTTGGGTTTATTTAAATTCATCAAATTATTAAAAATCTAGTTGAGTTAATTAGATTTTATCATATTTGATTGGATTAAATTTTTTAAATCAACCAAATGGGTTTAACACTATTATTTAGGATATGATATATGGACTCTCAAAAAATTTGGTATAATAATGATGTTTGAGAGTGAGTTTCAATTTATTTTTTGTTAAAATTTAAATGTTTTTTGTTTTAAATTATTTTTTAATGTTTTTAATTAGTTTTGATATGTTGATATTAAAAATAAATTTTAAAAAATAAAAAATATTATTTTAATATTTTTCCAAATAAAAAATACTTTAAAAAATAATTATTTTTGAACTCCTACTCACCCTGCATATTGTGTTCAATCTCTTTTTAAAATGATTCTTAAACTGCTTTTGTTTTTAAGAATTAAAATTGATTTTTTTAAAAAAATATTTCTTAATAATTTTAATATATTAATATAAAATATTTAAAAAATATTATTATAATACATAGCCCAGCTGGACACTGAAATGATTGGTGAAAATTGATGACCATCCACGTGGCGAAAGGACAAAATTTAGTGCAGAAAAATAAATTCACGGAGAACGGAAAAACAAATGACCGGAGCTGTAATGGTTTTGATTTTCAAGGTTTCTTCCAATTCTCTATAGGTCATCAAAATTGAAGTTGGAGGCCATCAACTACCATGGCTTTGCTTACTAATACCTCAGCTAATATCTACTCTGTAACCAACCACGTATCATGGTCAAATTCTACCTTCATGGGTTAGTCTTTCTTCTCTCTCTCTTTCATGGATTCCATAATATAGTCATTGACACTGAGAGCTTAGTAAAGCTGTGCTTGCTTTTCTCTTAAACATAACTATAACTAGGTGGGAAGTTCACTGCCCTCTATCTAATTGATTCTTGTCAGTTCTTGCAGTTACCTGCCAAATCACCTAGCGTAAGATACTCACTTTTCACCTTTCTTTTTAGCAAAATTTGAAAGGAATTGTTATGCGGGTTATCTTATCTTTTTGAGACTGAAAATAATTTATTTATTTATTTTTCAGGGCGATAAGTTTCGCACAAGGACTTTTGCGAGACGGAAATCAGTGAAAAAATGGACAAGGGATGAGCGGTCACAAAATGGTATAGCTCTGGAAAGTACTGAGAAGGGTTTAGAAGAAGAGAGAGTAGTGTTATCAGATAAGTCTTCTTTAGAGGATAATTCTGTGGAGCCTGTGCAAAGTACACTCAACAATATCGCTTCAAGAAGTGATGTGCTTCAGGCATGCACTGTCACTTCTGGGTTGATAGCTGCTTTGGGTATATTAATTCGACAGGCAAGGCTTTACTTTACTTTCTTGCATACTTGCTCAGGAACATCTGGATGAAATCTTATCAGAGTTATTCTCTTTTGTTGATCTTGTCTCTTGTTGTTTAGAAAATAATGGATTCGATTTTCCCATCTTTCCTTGTCTATGATACACAATGCTTAGTGTTTCTGATCAAGTGATTAAAGTTGTAGAGCTTAGATTGATATCATTAACATCCATATGCACAATTTTTATTGCTTGACATCATGAATAATCTGCACATTATTTGGTGATCCCTGATTTTAATTTCCAGGTGTCTCATGTCGCATCAATGGAAGGACTGCCAATCCTCGACTGCTCTACAGAAGTCTCATGTATAAATTTTCATGTTTTGCCTCTTTGATTTTCCAGTTGGTTGTTCATCAAATTGTTTTCATTATTTCAACCTTGTTTCTTGTGCAAATAGAAATAAAGTGAACATTTAGTATTTGGCTGGACACTAGAAATATGATAAAATAAAAAGTTGATTTGCCCTGCATTATCATCCACATTTGTTGGATATGCCGGTTGGATTTTATGATTAAATTAAGGACTTCTCGATGAGAACTATCTGCATCTAGATTTACATTAAAACGCTGGAATGATCCCACTTATTCCTGCAACATGGACCAGGAACCAGGAAGACAACCCATTACCTCATGGCATGGACCAAGATGGGAGTCCTCTCTGTCTCTCTGAGGGACACTGGACCTGAACTCAATGTTCATAGTACTCTCTTCTTTTATTGGTCTAGGTGTAAATGGCTATGCTAGATGTCTGAGTCACATTTTCATCCATGTAGATGGAGCTATGACAAAGAATGCAGCCCAAGCAACAATTTATCAGTCAAAGAAGATGAATACAACTCATCATAGTTAGGTTAAAGCTTCATTGAGTGGTGTGTAGTTTTTGACGAGATTGAAGATTCTTGCCCAAATTTAAATGTCTTCTCATGGCCATGTTCAAGGAAAACGTTTATCATCATAATTTTGAATCCTATAGAACTTATGATCAATCTTCGCTGATGTTTTTGTTTTTTCCCTGATAGTATCGTAATCCAAAAATAATTCACTCTGAATCTGGTAAATGTCCCTATCCAAATACATGGCAAAATGACTGGTAGTTGATGATGGATAATTTCAATCTGATGTGCTATCCAGATGTCTTTGTTTTTATTCTCTGCCTGCTTCTTTTTGAACCATACTTAAAGAGTTTCTCATCTTTACTTTCTCTTTACAGTTGGTATTGAGATGTGGCATCTTGAGTTGATTACAGGATTGGTCATGCTGATTTCATCATGCAGATACTTGCTACTGAAGACATGGCCAGATTTTGCTGAATCAACAGAAGCAGCCAATCAGCAGGTACTCTACTCAATTTTCTGATTCAATCTCTAATTTAATCAATTATCATCTCTATCACTATCTACAGAAAGTCATCTAGTTAGAATTAAATGTGGAATGATTGGGAGTTTACATAAGTTCTATCTTTCAATATTCTCTTCTTATTTATTTTTTGATGGTTCAGCTACTGAGTTGGACCTTCTTAGTTTTTCCAACTACCTCTAAATGCTAGCAATTTTTGTCGCTGAAAGCCCTCACCAGTCTTTACTTCTTTATTTTCCATGCAGGTCCTTACATCATTACAACCTTTGGATTACTTAGTTGTTTCATTCTTGCCTGGAGTTACTGAGGTAAGTGAATGTATAATCTCAGGTCTCTAAAACATGCATGTATGGAAAATAAAGGCGTATAATCTCTTTCTCAGTAAAACCAACTGATAAATTTTTTTATGTGAATTCATGTATTGCCTAGGAACTTCTTTTCCGAGGTGCGCTGCTACCGCTCTTTGGAATGGATTGGAAGAGTGTCCTTCTAGCTGCCACCATATTTGGTGTTCTACATTTGGGAAACGGTCGAAAGTACTCCTTTGCTATCTGGTATTCACTTCTACAGTTTGTTAACTGGAATTTCTTTCGGTGGGCATATACATGTCTATCCTGTCCATGCTACATTTATTATGCGCTTTGACCTTCTCAAGCTCTTCTTCCTTTTATTCTGTTGCTAAATGGAAGGTTTTAGCTTCCATTTCTCATTTAGATCAATAATGAATCAGTAATCACTTTTTATGCCCCAATATTCCATTAGGTACACATCAACTTCTCAATGTCTATGAATACTATATTTGAAGAATACTCCTGAATCTCTGTTTTCTATTTCCATGTTCTTCATTTATTTACAGCTGGTTTATCCGAACGACAGTTACCTTTACATAAAATCATAGTTTTATTGTTTAACTTCTTTCAGGGCAACCTTTGTTGGATTTGTCTATGGCTATGCTACCATTGTATCCTCAAGCTTGGTCGTACCAATGGCTTCTCATGCACTGAACAATCTAGCCGGTGGGCTCCTGTGGCGACACACATCAAAGCCAGCAAAATAGAAATCAGATGATCATTTTTTTATTACCTGTTTTACAACATGAACACTACCTAATTTGACCAGTGAAAAACACGACTGCAAAGGGATCCATGTACAGGTATACGCTATATCCTAGCCTAATATGGCTTCAGTATGCTGCGTAGTTCTTTTGCCGAGTACATACATGTGCAGCCATCTTAATGTGAATGAGTTGTAGAGTGTGAACAATGTCTCTGTTTATCCAACGTGATTATCTCTCCAAAGAGGCATAGTTATCCTTTTCTTCCTTTCCAGTTTGAGATCTTGAATACAAAACTCCAGTCTCTCAAGTCCAAGCTAGAAGCACATCATCAAGATATGGTATGGTTGCACAGCAATGAGAATCCCAAAGTCAGGAGATAGAAAGACGCAAAACAGCGAGAGTTTCAAGTTTCCCAAGATCAGAGTAGAGTAAATCCAAAACGATATCGTTCTGGATTTTTTTAAAAAAACCTCAAACGACATCATCGTTTATCGTTTTCCCTAGAATAAATGAGAAAAGAGAGACACCTCTTTTATGGCTGCCATTCCTTTTTCTTCCTCCTCTCTCTCCACCAACGAATCACAATGGCTGCCACCGATCTCTAACCCACAAAACCGACCACCTCCAAAGCGCTGCCATTTCCTCTCCCTTTTCCCGCCTTCCCTTTTTCTTGCCATTATCAAATTATCCAATAGAAAAAAAACACCAACAGCATGGCACCAATTTGTAGCCACACGATGACGATGACGATGACGATGCTTTTACTAGGGAAGCGTCCGTGATAGGTCCGATGATGAAATAAATCGACAAAGCTTTCATTGTCAGACACAAGTGCAATTCATTTTTCCATGAATTTCAGTAACAATAGCAGCGATCGGAGCTGACAGATACATCTTCAAACAAAAAGCTACTGTTGAGAATTGAGATTATCGGATATGTATTTTGACTAGTCTAGGAGTACTAGTCTAGGAGTTCCTTTTGGTTTAGTTTTCGAGTAATTAATTTTTAAAGTATTTTTTTTATTTAAAAATAAATTAATAAATTTACTTTATATTTTTTTTAACCAAATATTTTTTTTTTCTTTTTATATTTATACTTTCTATAATGAGAAACTATAAAAATAAGATTTATGAACAATGAACAACGAACAACGTACCATTCATTAAATAAACAAGAACTAAGTAAAGATAAATTTAAAAATAAATAGAAGATTGAGTACAAATAAAAATGAGAAAGCAAATTAATACAAAATTAAGAGAAAAGGAACTATGAAAGCTTCAAAGTTCAAACCAAGACGTGAGAAATGGAGAATTTTTGTAGTATAATTAATTTAAAAAAAGGTCAAACTAGAACAGCGGCCTTTTGAAAGTTTTAAGGTCGACGAGTCAAAAACAGGAGAGCAAGTAAAAAGGTTTACTCCTAAAATCCCAAGAAAGATTGAGATTTGTCTGTCTGTGTAATTGAATCTGGAAAAACAAAAGCAAATGATGAAAGAAGAAGTTAATGGGAGTCGAAGCTGTGCTGTGCAAGGAGGTTGCCCCTCCGATTACATAGCTATTTCCATAGCCATCCTCGCCTTCTTCTTGTTAGTACCCATTACACCTTCTCCTTCTTTCTTTCTTTCTTTCTTTCTTTATATTCTCTATATATTAATTGATTCTTCCTTCTGTTTTCATTATTATTTGATATGGTTTTGGACGGTATAATTTTGTTATCATTGTACTCCAAATTATTTACAAAAGTTGATAATTTTGTCTCTTGTCTGTTTTTTTGAATATGGGGTTTCTTTTTTGTGATTCTCACCTGTTTGATGCTTTGCCTCAATGAAATAGAGTTTGATAACAGGAAGGATGCCAGGATTTTACCCTATCTCCCCAGTTGCCACTTTGAATCAATTAGAGATTACATAGAGTATTATTACTGATTGGTAATTAGTGAATCAATACGATTAATGAGGGAGTACTTCATCACTAACAGTATGGTTTCTACCGGGTGATTAGAGATATGATCAACCGTGCCAGATTAACGTCAAGAATGTTGTGGGTCATGATAATGGTTTTGTTTCCTTTACTGAGTGTTTTTTTTCCCCTTCATAATTATTTCCAGGCTTCTTTCAAGGTTACTTTTTCCCTTTTTGATCCACAAGATCCCTCGTACTAATGGCAGTGGCTTCTGGATTCCAGTTATTCAAGTGTTTGGCAGCTTTAACCTTTTGTTATCAATTGTGGTAGGCTACAGATTTTCATATGTTTCTTTTATGTTTTCAGCGCTTTCATTCAGTGAAGTCTGTTTTATGGGCATTTTAGCATTGCAACCCATATTAAGCTGTTTTTCTCCTTTTACGCAGATGTCTATCAATTTCCTGAAATTTGAAAAGAGTCACTGGTGGCAGTCTTGCTATGTTTGGGCAGGTTGCCCCCTTCTTATGATTCTATTAACAACAGTCATGCTGTTTCCTCACTTTGTCATTCACATCTGCTTTTTTGAGTGAATGCATATTTCTTAATACAAACAAGATTCTCTGAAATATCTTCTGCTTTCAGTTTGGATTGAAGGTCCTCTTGGATTTGGTTTGCTACTGAGTTGCCGAATAGCCCAAGCTTTCCAACTGCATCATATATTTGTCAAGTAAGTCCAAAGCGCAAATGTACTAATTGAAATTGGAGCGGTGGACTTTGTGAACCATCCATCGATAGCCATCTAGCTACACCTAATTGATCTAACCATTTGGCAACTAGTTCACTCTCTTATAATCTGCAGATTTCCACTGTCCTTATAGCATTATTGGTGGCACTGTTCTTTTAAGTGGGACAGTGGACTTGTTTCATTTTTCAGATTATATTTCTTAATCCCTGTGGCATTTAGTTGTTTTCCCTATTCTATAATTATTTGGTATTGATATTGCAGGAGGCAATTACCACCAATTAGATCTTATTTTTTTCTTCCTCTGATTCTCTTGCCATGGGTTGCCGGAGCTGCATGTAAGTGTTCCTTGAACATGGATCATATTACATATTTGAAAGTCCAATTTGTCAAGTTCAACTTACTGCAAAGAGATTTAAGTGGCATTTGTTTTCCCTCTAAGAGCAGTACATTTCCAAATGAGGTCATTGATTGTTCTACTGTATACCCTCTGCTGCAATTTCTTTTTTCTTACAAGAAGGCTGTCTTGTTATTTGTAGTCGTCCATGTGAAGAGACCTTTGAATGATCGGTGCCACATGGGGACTCATTGGATCGTTCCAGTTGTGTGCCTTCACACAATATATGTTGCTGCTCTGGTTGGATTCACATGGGCAATTCGGCATATAGAGTTCAGGTTTAATGAACTCAAAGACTTATGGCAGGGGATACTTGTTTCGTCTTTATCTATTGGTAAGACTTTTGTCTGAGACTCTTAGGTCTATGTAGTGCACTGTAATTGGGATTTCTTTCTCTACAAACTTTCATTTCTCCCTGCATAAGGCAAGAAGTCCCATAATCCGAGGACCAATCGCCTGGTGGAAATGAGAAGTCATTTGATGATGGACAATATTTTGACATGATTAAGCTTGGTCATGATCTTTATGTTTTATCTGTTTTCCAAGGAACCAAATCCACCTATGGTATTTCATGGGTTGATATACCATAAGCTCATTTAGCTTTGTCTTGCTTCCTTGGGAAGGCCACTGTACACCCCAAAAGTTATATTTTCAAGTTTGCTTGTGTTAGCTCTCATAGGCATCACTGGCTCTTTACCAAGGGTCATAAACTTTCTAGAGAAATTTATTAAAACCAACATGGTGTTAGAATCTATTTGTTTAAAAAGCTCTATTGTTCAAATCTCATGATCTATTGTGTCTAGTAGATGCAACAATATAAAACTTTACAGTTGCACTTAGATTCCTTGTTGTGGTCCATGTGATAGTGGCCTGAATCTAATTCAAGATTAATGTGTAGGACCTGCATGTTTTTGGGTTGTCCGCTTGGCTTAGTCATGGGACTGAAAAGCAGCTACAAATTCGTTGGTTTCTTTTACGGGACTGCTACTGTTGAAGGTCTAGGTCTGCAACAAGTACATAAAATCTGGAATGGATTATACAGGGCTTTCATATAATGTTAACAAAAATAAATAGATACTGGACGAAAGGACCACACTAAAATTCAACCAGAATTGAAAATTGAGTAGTTGATATGTTATTCATATATGATAATGATTGAGTAATTGCTTGAACAATTAATCCAAAGGGTAATAAGACATTGAGATATTGGTCAAATTACCAACTAATTGTAAGCTGCTTGTCAAAGCAGTATATGGATGATCAGTTTGACCTCTCTCCATGGTCTTTCCTTTTAATTTCTACTCTTTTCTACTTGCAGGGATATGGTTTGCTGCTTATATTTCAAATGAAACTCGTGATGACATCTGGTGGCTCCAAGTTGCCTCCAGAATTTTGCTTTTGATAACAGTATGTTTCTGTTGTCTGGATCTTTCTCTATTTCTACTTACTGGTGGCATCACTGGTTGATTTGATTCAATTAGTTAGTTTTCTGCTTATATGTATTGCTAACATTCCTCAGGTATGCTCCACAGGCAAGCGTACTGGTTCTGTTTTTCTTCTCTATATCAAGTTCACAGCCTTTGCTCTCACAAATTAGCTTGAGGAAAAGAGAACCTTTAGAATTTCAAACAATGGGTCAAGCTCTGGGTATACCTGATAGTGGACTGCTATTGCAAATAGATTCTGTTCCGGTCATAGATCCTAACGAACCACTCGACAAGCTTCTTCTCAACAAAAGATTCCGCCAGTCTTTTATGGCATTTGCTGACAGGTATTTTGTGCTTCCTAATCAATTAGTGAAACCATTTTCTGGGGAAATGATTTAGATGTAGAGATTTATAACAAGAAAATTTAGTTTCTGAGATTGTTTCATGTGCAAACTTAAGTTCTCAATTCCCAGAAGCTTCATAATATTTCTTGAGCTAACTTAAATTTCTGATTCCCAAAAGCTTTTGCATCCCTAATAATGTTTTTCTGCAACTATTGAAGCAATTTGAAGAAAAATAGAATTTATTTTGGCAAAAAAAAAAAATCTCGAGTTGAAAGTTTACTTTGTATATTTTCACTTTTCATCTTAACTGCAGCTGCTTGGCGGGGGAGAGCGTGCATTTCTATAATGAAGTGCATGAACATGATAAAATTCCTGTAGATGACCCTGTAAGAAGGATCTACATGGCACGACATATTATTGAGAAGTATATTGTTGCAGGTTTGTGACGCATATAGGAAATTTGTGCTAAGTTTCATCTATTACATTCATTTGCATGCATTCAGGAACTTAATTATTTCCGCTCAATCTTCACCAACAAAAACAACTTGGTGATATGGCCTCTTCTTGGATATCTTAGTTTAGAGGTGCCAATGATTTCAACCAATTTTGTTGATTGGGCAGTTGAGGAAGTCAAATAAATGAAAAATGGTGTTTTACACGCTGCTTGCTGGCTCTAGACATGTTCATACATCCTTGCATATAAGTAAAACTGGGAATCGAATGTCGGTATGTGCTCCTTTGCTAGTAACAATCCACATATCAGTGCACATTTCCCTTGTTTGCAAATC
>Ga0307509_10007734_pt1 | contig 13938 bp, 6 predicted proteins | sample 10_EM_MG_FD_202245 | JGI IMG/M metagenome (GOLD analysis project Ga0307509, IMG submission 202245) | Populus trichocarpa ectomycorrhiza microbial communities from riparian zone in the Pacific Northwest, United States - 10_EM | ecosystem: Host-associated > Plants > Roots > Unclassified | place...
TAAAAAGTTCAAGGTTGAAGTTATCGTTAAAAAGGTTCATAGTCGGCAAATTTCTAAATCTTAAAATGTTATTTAAGAATAATAAATTTATACTATCTAAAAATGACACCATAGTTATTTGATTGGTTTTGCTCACATATACAACATTATTAACGTATACATTATTTTTCACATATATGGAAAGTAAATACGATGAATAGATACAATCTAGAAAGTTCTATCTAAGGAGATTGAGTTTTAAGCAGGACCGTTTATGACCCTTTTAATATTTACTGGGAACTTACTTAGTGAAATATTATTCACATGATATTATTTTTGTATACTTCATAGCTTATAAGTAAAATGATAATAATTAAATAAACCACAATGAATAAAATAAAGCTCAATAAAGTAATTCAAGAAAGAGAATGACTATTAAAGCAAATATCAACGAGGTTGATTACCTCATTAATGAAGTTTCTAAAATGAACATGTTTGTTGTTTCTGAAGTCAATCTGATTAAAAAATTCCAAGTAGTGGTGGGTTAATACTAGTGCAAGAAGACATACATGTACTGAGAAAAAGGGATAAAGAAAACATATACATAAGGAACTCATTAACCTCCAAGGCACTAAGTGTTGGAAAGGTCATATTGAAGATGATCTCTAGGAAGCTTCTTGGCCTCGATAATGTACTGCATGTTGCTGACTAGAGAGAACTTAGTGTTTGGCTCATTGTTGAGTAAAAATGTCTTTAAGATGATTTTTTAGAGTGAAAGGAGCATTTATGTGATGGCCTATTTGAAATGAATGTAACGACCATTGTAACCAATGATGAAAATAAAAAAATTGTCTCTTCTTCTTATTTACTTAAGCCTTGTGATGTGTGGACAAGTTAGGTCATGTGGATTATAATTCTATGCAAAGGTTAATAAACCATGAATTATTACCAAATATGGTTTTTAAGAAAAAAAACATAAGTGTGAAATTTAGGTAGAATAAAAAATTCATGAAACCTTATTTTCAAACATTTTAAAAAAGTAGCAAACCTCTAGGTTTTATTCATTCGGGTATCAATGATTTAAAGTTTCTGCAAACTAAAGGTGAAAAAAAGTATTACGTTACTTTTATAAATAATTGCACAAGGTATTGTTATACTTATTTGCTTGGAAGTGAAAATAAAGCTCTTATAATATTTAAACATTATAAGAATGATGTTAAAGATCAACTTGATAAGAAAATAAAGGTAATAAGAAGTGATAGATGTGAAAAACACAAAGAATCATTTAACGAATTCTATTCCTAAAATGATATTATCATCAAACTACCACTCTTTATTCACCATAATAAAATAGCATTGCGGAACATAAATGATGAAAGTCATGTTGATAAGTTTGGATACACCTTAGAAGTTGTGGGAGGAGGCAATTCTAACTACCAATAATATACTTAAAAAAGTACCCCATAAAAAAGTTAGATAAGACACTGTATGAATTATGAAAAGGTAGAAAACTTCCCTACAAATACCTCAAAGTATGAGGGTGTCTTGAAAAGGTATCGATACCTGATCCTAAAAAGGTCAAGGTAGGACATAAGACTGTTGATTGTGTATTTATTAGATATGCATCAATAGTAATGCATATCAATTTCTTATACACAAGTCATGTTTTGAGGATATTCATCTTAATACTATTATGGAATCAATGAATGCTACATTCTTTGAAAATGTGTTTCCATAAAAAGGAAGCATAAGAAAATTGTTCACTTAAGAGAACAATTAAGGAAAGCTTAAGTAATCATCATAAATTAGAACATGATGAAGTTGAGTTTAGAAGGAAAAGGAGCAAAAATACCAAAACATTTGGTTTTTATTTTCTTAACATGTTAAAAAAAGAATCTCGAACCTACTCCAAAGCAATGTCCTATCTGAAAGCTTCATTTTGGAAGGAGACAATCAATAATGAAATTAAATACATTATAAATAATCATATATTAGAACTACTAAATCTTCCTATTGGAAGTAAACCATTAGACTATAAATGGATCTTCAAAAGAAAGATGAAAGTCAATGGTACTATTGACAAATAAAACTAGACTTATTATTAAAGGTTTTAGACAACAAGAAGGTGTTTTTAATATATATTCACCTGTGTTAATAATAACTTTCATACAAATATTAATATCCATTGCAACTATTAACAAGTTTGAAATATATCAAATAGATGTAAAAATAACTTTCTTAAAGTGGTGACCTTAATGAAAAGGTTTACATGGAACGACCTGGAAATTTTATTGGCGATAAATAAAAGAAGAAAGCCTATAAGCTTATCAAATGATTATATGGTTTGAAAACATGCACCTAAACATTGACATGAAAAATTTGACAATGTTATGTTGTCAAATAAGTTTAAAATCAACAAAATTGATAAATATGTTTATGTGAAAAACACATATAAAGGTTATGTCATTGTATATCTTTATATAGATGATATGCTTTTTTTAAGAAAATATCAACTAAACAAGTTTGACATAAAAGACTTGAATGTTACAGATGTCATACAAAAAATAAAAATTTCTAGGACATCTGATAGATTGATATTATCCCCTTCTCTTTATTTAAAGAAAGTTATTGATAAATTTTCTAAAGATGACAATAGCGTTGTGAAAACACCAATGGACATAAGTGTCCATCTGTCAAAAAATAAAGGAGAGGGCATATATTGATTAGAATATTCTTAGATAATTAGGAGTTCTATATATGTTATGAACTGTAAAATACGTAAACAAAACTTGATATTGCTTACTCGGTTAGCAATATAGTAAATATACAAGTAATCCAAGTATGGATCATTGAAAAACAATACAAATGGTACTAAAATATTTGATGTACATCTTAAACTATGGGCTATATTATACTGGTTACCCGATGATACTTGATTGGTATAGTTATTTTTATTATTAATATGTATGCCAATTGAATATTTGCCACTAAGGATTTGAAATCCACTAGTGGATTTATCATCACACTTGGTGGAGCAGCTATGTCATATAAATCCTCTAAATAAATGTGTATCACAAGATACACGATGGAATCATAGTTTATTTCTCTTGATAAAGTTAGAGACAAAGCTAGATGGCTTCAAAATTTCTTAGAGGATATTCCATGTTGGCTAAAACTAGAGCTAACTATTCTTGTCTATTATGACTGTTAATTAGCAATTAGAAGGGCACAAAGTGGTTTGTATAATGGTAAGTTTAGACATATACACTGTAAATATAATATCATTAAATATTTGCTCTCAAATAGAATTATTTCAATCGGCTATGTAAAGTCAAAGGAAATTATCGTGGATTAGCGATGGTAACCATACCTAGTTAATTGGGGATCCCAAGATCCGAGTTCAAATGAAAAGCTAAGTCATAAAACATTCTAAAATTTTGTTAGATGATCTTATAATCTTATTTATAAAGGGTTTAATTAAAAATAATAAGGATGTAAATGACTTATACTGTAGCTCTTGTATTATCATGATTTTAAAATAATTTAAGGGTGCTTATAATAAAGTTAATTTAGTATAAAAAACTCTTTGTTTATCATCATCTCTCAATGTCAATGAAAAATATGCAATTAAGCATATCGAATTAAAACTCTTTGTTTACTCAAACCTTTTAATTGGTTTGAGTAAAAACAACACCAAAAAAAATAAAAATATTACAATATTTTTGGTTAAAGACTTCTCTTTTACTTTCTCTCTCCTAAAGGCTCATTAATATTATAAAATAATTTTTATTTTATTTTATTTACACATTTGACAACCGAGACTTATTTTATACTGTTAATTTTTCAAATATGACATGTCATTATAATCGCTTAAATGTCTTTTCAGGTGACTACTCTGTTTGTCAAAAGACTCTTTAAAGTAGCCAGCCATCCACACTTGTGAACAGTTCGATTCCAACTTGCTTTTCAATTACCAACTGCACAAGACTTTATATTTTATAATAAATTTCAGGATTGACACTACCGACTAGTTGAAGGTTTCACATTGCTGCGTTTAAGGCTCCGTTTATTTGCAGGAAGGCTCCGTTTGTTTGTTTGTTGGAAAGTTGTTTCTTTTTGAAAAGTAAATTTTTGAAAAGTGAATTATTTTTCGATGTTTGGTAACTGGAAAACGAACTGGAAAACACTTTCCAGTGTTTGGTTATGTTATGGAAAATGAACTGGAAAATAATTTATTAATGAATTTTTTTTTCAAGTTTATCTAATATATATATAATATTTAATATAAATATTTAATCACTTACAATAAAAGAATGAAATCTAAAAAATATAATGATGAATTTTTTTATTATATCCTATATTTATATATAGCTTATTTTATAAAATATAATTATATATGTCATATCATATTATAGAGATATAATCTTGTGAAATATTTCTGAAGTAAAACATATTAATATATTTTTTTTAATTTTAAAAGCTTAAAATATATCTTTTTTCATATGAAGAAAGCCAACTTCAATTTGTATATTTGGTTAAATGACGGGCTGCAATATTTATTTGTGTGTACGTATCTTAATTCCAATTTGATGAACACGAAATTACTGCTTTTATCTTGAGAAGGCTCTTGGTTTTGTACGAGTGCTAAATTCAGTGAATGACCATGTCAGACGATGTTATGTTTTTGTTTTGGTCAAGAAAGGAAAGTGTTTTCCTCTTCTTATCAAAAGGAAAACACTTTCCTACTATGAAGGTTAATTTTTTCTTTGACTAGAATTTATTTTCTTTGACTAACTTTTCCTATGTTTACCAAATATAGAAAAGTAAAGAAAATGGTTTTCAGGAATTTGTTTTCCTGGAAACAAACAAGGCATAAGTATATTTGACTTGAAAAAAATATTAAATCACTATTTTTAGTGTTTTTTAATAATTTTAATATATTAATAAAAAAATAAAAAAATAAAAAAATAAAAAAATTAATTATTTTAATATATTTATAAAAAACATCCAAAAAAAATTTCTGCTAAAAAATCACTAAGCATTGTCTGAATAAAAGCCTACCACGTGGCTGGCTTTCCCACATCTTTACCTATTTACCTAATATTTCTAAGCGAGTTCAGGTGTAAATTCATCTCCTTCATGATTCATATAAACAATGATGAATGCCACCTTTTTTATATGTATTTTCTTTTTTTTTCTTTTTTTTTTAATTTTTACTTGATTTTTAATTTATTTTCATAAACCCAATAATTTAAACCGTTAGGTGAGGTTATAAGATATAATTTATATTATTTTTTAATACATATCCTTAAATGAAAACCTTTTGAGCTTGAAATTTGCACATACTCACATTACTTTGTGCTTAGTTTTTATCAAATAAATAGAGATGATGAGATTCGAACCCGTAACCGCTTGATCATCAAGGTTTTGATACCATATCAAAGAACCAACTCAGCCCAAAAGCTTAAGTTGTTAGGTGATGTCTCAAGATATGATTTATATTATTCTATAACACAAACAAATAGCCCAATATTTGGTTTGTGCTTGGTTTGTTAAGCATTATTTTTGTTATTGAATAATTAAGTAAAAAGTAGTTTTCAAAAACAAATTTCTCAGGCTTAGTGAAGTTCATCACTTAGATAATGAATTTGACGAGTTAAGCCAATCCTAGGTCGGTTCATTATATTGACATTTCAATATTAAAAAAAGTTATTTTTGAATTTATCAAGTTAATTAAGTAACATCGAGTTAATTCCCACACATTTAATTTTAAACTCTAATTAAATAAAAAATCAAGTTAAAAAGTTTCACATTTTACCTATCAAACCAAATTTAATAACAATAGTAAATAATTCAATTTTTTTTTTTTACGTACATGTTAACTATTCTAATCTAATATACCGGGGAACTAAGCGTGCAGTTACGCAGACTTGGTTGACGGAGAACGAAAGTTGCCATTGACTTGGATAAAGTGGCGGCTAACAGATCGTGCAAGGGACCTCTGAGTCCCCTCTTGATGAACTAATAAATAGCCCTTCTGTGTTATCTAATCTTGATCGTAGCTTCAAGGCGACATCGGGGCCCACATGTTTGGATAAAACTGTGGACACTAATCCTTGATTTGAGGCGAGGCGGACAGGTTTGGCTTCTTTCCCTCTTGTTTTATCCCATTTCTTTACGTTTACCTGATCTTCTCAAAATCTGATTTATTTTAGGCCTTAAGAGTGTGATTTAGTCCTTTTCCTCCCTTGAAGAGCACATGAAATGACTTCTTGCGAGTGTAATTCCTCCACTTGTGCGGTGGCGAAGGCTCTTGAACACAGGCCCACGCTTTCTAAGGGCGGGCTTTCGTGGGAATGTGGGGTGGCATCGGATAGAGTTGCCACCCAAGAAACAAGCACCCCTTGTGGGGGACGTCGTAAAGTCCCTTTCATTGGGATGGTATCCCTTTATTCCATGATTCATGTAGGTTTTACAAATTATACTGCACCACCATAAATTACTTGGATTCTGTCTCTACATGTAACTGTCCATGGCGAGGGAATATCTTTCGCCCCCCACTTTATATATATATATATATATATATAAGAGTATTGGCAACTTCCACTTCTAGAAGAATGCTTCTTTTGCGTACATGTTTTAAAAGAAAATCGGTTTTACGATCAATATATAAATTTAATTTATTTATTAGTGAGAAATAATAGATTTGGATATACTCAATCCATATTAATATTTTTTATATTACTATAACAATATAAGAAAACAACAAAAAGTTATATCCTAACAATAACTATCAAATATTATAATTATTTATATTATGTCCGTAACAAACAATAAAAAACATGATTCTTAGATTATAGATTTTCGATTATAGATATGGGAGCCGAACATTGGTATGTGGCACCAAAGCATTAATTTAGTGCTAAAAACCAAAACATCAAAACTGATTAAATTGATTAGAATATTTTAAAAAACTTCCGGTTCGGTTCCGTTTCGGTTTTATAAAACTGAAACCGATAGACCCCAACCGAATCGGTTCAGATTAAAAAAAGGTATTAAAAATAAAAAAATTCTTTCTATTCTAACCCAGTAACCATAGCAGCCGCCCCCTTCCTCACAGACACGCCACTCCTCAGTCCTCACAGCCTCCTATAGTAACACTCACAAGGCCACACCCAATTCTTCGTTCTTCATTCTATAATCTTCATTAGTCATAACCATATCTAGCAAACCAACTACCCCCACCCAAGCTCCCACACGCCACACTCAACCTTTCAATCTTCATTCTTTAATTTGCATCTCCAGATCTAGCATCCCAATTAGTATCATTTTGTTTCTTTGTATTGTGTCTGTCAGACTCGGTACAAATGATTGAACTTCTGATTGTGTGTTGTACAAGTTGATTTTACAGCACCCCCAGGCCTCAGCAGCAGTCTATCTAAGCACCCTTTTGCAGTTTTTTGCAGTAAGATTTCTCTCACTGTTATTTTTTTCTTTAACATATGTTTTTGATTTCTCGATGTTTTTGAATTTTGTTAAATCAATATGTGCTTGTTGTAAAAAACCAACACCAAGTTTCCTTTGATTTCACAAACAATAAAGAATTAACTATCACATGGTTTATGATGAGCCATCACTCTGGAAATCTAAGCCTTTAGCCCAACCAATCTTCCCCTATTGTTAATTTTAACCATGGATATTTGATAAAAAAAAAAAGTTACAAAATATGATTATTAACAAGTTTGCTTCTTTTGTTTTATTTTTTTCCTTCGGTATTTAAGGACTATCACCATGACTTGGAAAATAAAACCTTGAGTTATAGAGCTTTTCCCAGCATGATCATTATTTTTCTAAAAAAAAATAAAAAATTCAATGTGCATTGATACATAAAACTAAACTTTCCTTTTTTTTTGAAATTTTTATTTAATGAGTTTTTCATTATTCATTATCATTATTTCTTTTTTCCTTTAGCAAATGGGTGTATTTTCTATTAATTTGATGTTGAAGTGATTATAAGGCCCTTGACTTGTTAACGTCAAGGTGTTCAACTTTTTAAGCTAGACATATCAATGCCGTCATGATTTTGTTTTTATGTAATATTAAAATAATAGCTTAGTTGATAAACTATAAGATAACTAATAGTTAATTGATTATTGAATGAGTCCATATGCTTTTTTTAAAAAATATGATTTGAAATCAGTCTATAATGTTTTCTTCTAGCTATTTTACATTACTAGCTTCTTTTCAAAGCTTGTTTACAATAATAGGTGACGACGATCCAAAGAGCATGTATGTGTAGTAGTTAGTAACTTCAATTATTATTTTTTGAATGGTAGTACCTTTAAGTCTCATATAAATTATGATTATTAACATGTTTTCATTTGATAATTACAGATGGAAAACCTTCAAAATCAAAATGCTTCATCGACTCTCACTACCCGAACATCAACCAATATCCCAACTTCAAACACTAACCCAACATCAACCACTACAGGATCCGCCACGTAAACAACCTCAAGTCCCTACATTAAGAAGAATAAATGTTGATGATAGACAAAAGTCATAAATTTGGGATCATTTTACAAAACTTGATGGTAATCCTAAAACCTCTAGAGCTAAATGTAATTATTGTGGAAAGAATTATGCATGTCATACTATTCTTAATATAACAAGTAATATTTGGAGTTATTTAAAAGTATGCAAAAAGTTTCTTTTTGTGGTTGATAAGAAGCAAAAAGTTTTGATATTAAAACCTAAGAAAGAGGAGGGTGAATTGGGAGATCGAAATGTGGGCACTCTTCAGGTAATAGGTTATAATTATGATGAATGTAGACAATCACTAGCAAAAATGGTTATAATTGATGAGTTGCCTTTTAATTTTTCCTTCTTGTTTCACTGTTATAAGAGATTGTTTGAAACTTTATGTTGAAGAAAAGGAAAGATTAATGATAACTCTTAGGGGTTAACAATTATGCTTAACAACAGATACATGAACATTAATATAAAACATTAACTATATGTTCTTAACGGCTCATTGAATTGATAATGAGTGGAATTTGCATTAAAAAAATCTCAATTTTTGTCAAGTTTCCAACCATATGGGTGAGACAATTGGTTAAGCTATTGAGAATTGTTTGTTAGAGTAGGGGATTGATAAAATTTTGAATATTACAGTAGATAATACAAGCTCTAATAATGTGACTATTTCATATTTGAAGAATGTGATGAAAGATTGACCAACTAATATATTATTAAATGAGCATTTGCATGTTAAATGTCGTGCACATATTGTAAACTTCATTGTGTGTGATGACTTGAAAGAGATTAATGTTTCAGTTGTTAAGATTTGAAATGCAATATGTTTTGTGAGATCTTCACATTCTAGGCAACTTGCATTTAAGAAGTGTGCAGAACAATTGCATATAGAGTGCAAGAAATCATTGTGTTTGAATGTTGCAACTCGATGAAATTAAACTTATCTTATGTTATAAGCTGCTGAAAAGTTTGAAAAGGTATTTGTGTGATTAGGTGAAAGTGAACATAGGTATATGAGTTACTTTTTGGAGGTTAATTTAAAGGGAAAGAAAAAAAAAACATAGGGCCACCTAGTTTGGAGGATTGAGAAAATGATAGAACTTTGGTGAAGTTCTTAAAGATCTTTTACATGGTTACATTGAGATTTTCTAGCTCATTGCATGTCACATCAAATTCTTTCTTCAATGAATTGATTTACATGCATACAAACTTGTTGCAATTGTGTAAAAATAGAGATAATCTTTTAAGTGGAATGTCGATAAACATGATGTTAAAGTTTGAGAAGTAAATCATGATTTTTTTTGTTGTATGTGGCTAAGGTCTTAGATCCACATCTCAAGTTGAAATATGTGAAATTTTATTTTGGTGACTTGTATGATTATGACAAAGCATAATTACTAACAAAGAAGGTGAAAAATAATTTGGTGAGCTTGTATGAGTTTTATTTGAAAGTTGATGAAGTGGTAACTAATAATAATAGGTATAAAAAGAATGTTAATGCTATTGATGACATGGTGGTAGATGTTAACAATTTAGCTCGATTTAAAAGGCATTTACAAGAGAAAGATAGTGTGAAAAATAGAAATGAGATTGAGACATATTTGGTTGATGGTTGTGAGGATCTTAATGGTGATAAGTTAGATATTTTGGGTTGGTGGAAGAGTAATGCTTCAAAATATAAGATACTTTTGAAGGTTGCACAACATGTTCTAGTTATTTCTATATCTATAGTGGCTTCCGGGTCAGCCTTTAGCATAGACGATCATATACTTGACCAATTTCAAAGTTCTCTATCTCTAGCAATAGTTCAAAAACTTATTTATTGTCAAAATTGGTTGCATCATAGATCAATTTCAAACGACATTAGAACCTTAATGAATGATCTTAAAACCTATGAAAACTTTGAATTAGATAATTTTTATTATAAACTTACACATTTTATTTTATGATTTATTAATTAATGCATTTTCAATCTAACATGTCTAATTTTTTATTTTGTAGAATTTGGTGGGAAGTTACATCTAACAATAGATGATAATTACTTAAAAATCAGGGTATTTATTGAAAACGTTTGGTAAAAATACTACTATTTTATTTTTATATCTTCTAATATAATTTATCATGTTATAATTCTAGATTTTTAATTCCAAGTTTTGATGTCAATAGTATTAAGGAATTAAAATGCAATGTTTTTGATGTGCTTTTTGATTGAGATGTGTGCACAATGAAGAATGTTTTTTTTTTTTTTTGGCTTGGAGTGTTTTATTACAATGTTATTTGTTGTTTTTTCTAAGTCTTTTGAAGGCAATGTTTTGTGATTTGGATTTTAATTTGTTGGTGTGTGTTATTTAAACTCACTCAAACAAAATATAAGAAAAATATTAGGAAGACAAAAAAAAAAAAATTGAAAATAAGATTAGCACTAACAATTTAATATAAATGAATATTATGTGGAAAAAAAACTTAATAAACACAAGATTGACACTAACAATTTAATATAAATGAATATTCATTGGCAAAAAAAATTACATATACTTTGGAATCTTACAAGAAAATTAGACAATATTAACATCAATTACAAGCCCATCAGAAAGTCCATTAGAAAGTAAAAAAAAAAAAAAAACCAGAATAATTAATATAGGTTTTTTCAGTTTTTTGATATAAAAAACCGAATTGAATTGAAACTAGTTAATTGAAACCGGTTTTGGTTTAAATTTATTTTTTTAAAAATTAATTTAATTTATAGATAAAAATATAAAAAATGATCATCCTTACTTTTTAGTGTTCGGTTTGAAGTTCCAGAAAACTCATTTTTTTATATCAATAAAATAGCAATCCAAGGAATTGAACCCTTGTCTGTCGGCGAACAAAATAGCTAGGTGTCCTATATATGGCAAACATGTTAAAATAATTATATATAGAAAAGTATTTGATTCAAGAGAAAAAGGTAAACATCCAACATGTAATAGACTCCATTTTAAGTTGCAACAAAGCAAAGTGACAAAAAGCAGGAGTAAAACAGTTGTAGCCACACCAATCTTTTTTTTAAATAAAGTAAATATATTGTATATTCTCATACCAAAAAAACAGGGAACAACCAGTTACAAGAGACTTGGTTAGACACCACTTAGGTTCAAATCCCATCATTTTCAACAGTCCAGTGGTGGGTTGCCATACTTGGTTACTCTTTGGGTTTGATTCCTAGATCTAACAATTTTTTTTTTTGATATCTCGTAAATCAAAAGTTTTAAATTGCTTTATAAAATACAATAACCTTGTTGAGGATTAATTAGACATAAAAATAAAAATCTTAAGAATCGATCGATGACATGAGTATTTATCTTATCAGTTTAGAGAATTATGTGTTTAAAGAAGAATAAAACGAGAATTTACCATTCCTTAAATACCATGACAAAATGGAGTTGTGGAAAAAAAAATAGAATTCTACTTGAAATGGTTAGGTTAATGATGACATAAACAAATTTTCCTATCACATATTGGGGTGATGCATTATTAACTGCCATTTATGAACTTAATCGTGTACCCTCTAAGTCAGTTACAATTACACCATATGAATTATTGGACAAAACATAACTTGGTTTGAGTGTTTTAAAACCTTAGGGCTGTATTACTTATGCTCATGATTCTTCTCATAAATATGAAAAACTATATCCAAGAGGGAAGAAATGTATACTTATAAGATATTCTAAACACTTAAGAGGACATGTGATGATAGTGAGCAAGAAAGTAGACATATAACTGAATTTGAATAACGAGATGTCACATTCTTAGAGAATGATTTTCCTAGACAAGGAAAAGTAGGTTAAGACTTATCTCTTTATAAAACTCAGGACCATTATACTCTCACTATACAAATAAAAATGGGCCCACTTCCATGTGGGAAGATTTGGAGGAAGATGAATTAGTTTTAATTGAAACTTAATTGCTACCTATGATGAATCCATCTATGATTGCTGGTTCGAATGAGAGTAACATTTCCATTGATTTATCAATGAATAAATCTTAGCTATGATGAACTGGTCACCATAGCATTCCTTTTTGTTGTTGTTTTGAGATCGAAGGGGAAACACTTATTGTGACTTCACAAGATGAAGAGGAGCCAAGAAATATAAATGAAGCTCTTATATGCCCTGCTAAGAAAAAATGGATTAAGATTATGACAAAAGAGTTTGAATTTATAAAAATAAACCAAGTTTGAAAATTAGTTAATTTACTGAAAGAACATAAAGTCATTAGGAACAAGTGGGTTCTTAAAATAAAATGAAAAACTGATGAAAGTATAAAAAACCACAAGGCTTGATTAATGGCTAAAGGATACACACAACAAGAAGGAATTGAATATGAGGATACATTTTTATATGTTGTGAGATTTGCCTCAATAAGATTGATTCTAGCTACAATAGCTATCCTGGATCTTGAATTACATCAAATGAATGTAAAGACTGCATTTCTTAATGAAGAATTAGATGAAAAAAATCTATACAAAATAACCTATATGTTACGTCAAGGAAGGCCAAGAACACAAATTGTGTAGACTTTTAAAGTCAATTTATGGTCTACACTAATCTTTAAGACAATGGTATATTTAGTTTAATAATGTTATTAATGCCTAATTACATAAGTTTTAAGATATACATACATGTTTGTGTTTACTATACACGCTAAAAATAAATTATGAGAAGTATATTAGACATATAAAAGGTTGGCCTTCTCACACAGGTAATCACCTCCATTATATTGTGATGAATAGAGATGATACCATTTTAAACGTGTTATCTAAGTAATAAGAGAGTGCTCAAACTTAATATATAAAGTGTCTTATTAATAGAAAATATATAAGGAGGTTATTGAAATATGTGACCCTAAGTGATTATTTAAAATGTGAAAACCCGATAAATTATAATCTAAGTAAAATAAATGAAATACCGAATAGATTAAATAAAAGGATTTTAAGCATAGTAAATGAATACAATAGAGTAAAAGATAATATGTTATGATGTGAATTAAGTAAAAAGAAGAGTTGAGTGACAAAAATAGAATTAAGAAGTAATGAGCGTCAATATGTAAATAGTTAAAAGCTAGACTATAAATGCTTCATATTTTTCTCTTTTGGCCGTGAGCTTGAAAAAAAGAGAGGGGGAGGAATTGTGTGATTTTTTTTACTCATTCTTGTTGGTTTCATCAATTAATATGAGTAATTAGGGTGATTAACTTAGTTAAACATTAAGAGGGGGTGATTTTAAGGTGATGAGTGCTTTGGAGGAAGAATTTTAAGCTAGGGTTTGAAGAGGGAGGAGAAGAAAACTTGATTTTTCTTGCATTCTTTCCTTGAATCCTTATCAAAGTGAGGTAAATAACATGCTTCAATTGATTAATTTCTCTAATTTTATGTTTGATGAAAGA
>Ga0307509_10007735_pt1 | contig 13938 bp, 11 predicted proteins | sample 10_EM_MG_FD_202245 | JGI IMG/M metagenome (GOLD analysis project Ga0307509, IMG submission 202245) | Populus trichocarpa ectomycorrhiza microbial communities from riparian zone in the Pacific Northwest, United States - 10_EM | ecosystem: Host-associated > Plants > Roots > Unclassified | place...
GGGATTGTGAAGCTGCTCCTTGACCGGAAAGATGTCAACCCTGACTCGAAAGACAAGGATGGCAAAACACCACTCTGGAGTGCTGCCAAGCGTGGGCATGAGGGGATTGTGAAGCTGCTCCTTGACCAGAAAGAGGTCAACCCTGACTCGAGAGACAAGTGGGAACAATCACCACTCTGGCGTGCTGCCGAAGGTGGGCATGTGAGGATTGTGAAGCTGCTCCTTGACCGGAAAGAGGTCAACCCTGACTCGAAAGACAAGGATGGCAAAACACCACTCTGGAGTGCTGCCTTTGGTGGGCATGAGGGGATTGTGAAGCTGCTCCTTGACCGGAAAGATGTCAACCCCGACGCCGGAGACAATCGTGACCGAACACCACTTGGACGGGCTGCCAGGCGTCGGCATGAGGGCATTGTCAGGCTACTCCTTGGCCGGGAAGAGGTCAACCCTGACTCGAGAGACGTGTATGGCAATACACCACTCATGTGTGGTGCCAGGGGTGGGCATGAGGGGATTATGAAGCTGCTCCAGGGTCGTGTACAGGCTGCCCTTGGTACGGAGGCGAATTCTCCCCCCATGCCTCCTTCCTACATTTCAAGAAGTAGTAGCGAGGGATCTTCTATTTTCTCTATTTATTGATGGGAGGTCTTTTTTCAATGTTAAGGTTATTTGAAAGCGAGGGGTTGGTTCGGTTGGGTTTTGTACTCTATGATATTTTTATTTTTTTCACAAAAAAGGGGATGCGGAGAGGGGGAGGGGGGGTGGGACAGGGGGAGGGGGGGAGCAAGCATCACAGATATATATCTACTGTATATATTTTTGTATGATATATTGCACTTTTGAGGACTTTTTCTTGTTTGGTACCCTTTTGTGGCGATGACAGATTGTTATGTATTCATAGGTTATCACTCGTAGGAATCGTTTGAATTCTGTGGAAAAAAAACAAAAGGGGTAGCTAGTCTGTATACTGATGACTTGAGTGAGGGGGAGATTCTTGGAGCTTCGTTCTATCTAAGTGGACTTGAGTGACCTAGCATTTCTGCAGTGATACAGGGGCATATATCGGCATCAGGAAGGGAGCCAAAGGAAACAATCTAGGACATAGATTGGAATGGAATTGCCTATCTGATCAATTGGTTGAGAGATGACATGGAGATGGGATAAATCGCATGAGTTGAAGTCAGATAGCTTGAAACCGAGATCAAATAAATGCTGACGGGCTGTGTCGTAAACAATCACGTAGTATGTAGAATACTATTTCAACACATTCCCGGCTGTGGCTGGGGTTCCTGGGAGGGATTACCTCATTCGCGCGCCACACTGGCAGGGCGCAGGCTTCAGGGATCATGGAGGAACTTTTATGCATGGATCGAGGGCGACAACAAAACAAAACGAGGTCCGCAAAACGCCAAGAGCTCCCACACGAAAACGATCGCAAGCTCACCAGCGGGGAAGTTCACTTCATTCAAAGACAACTACCGTAATATCACAACTAACCAACAGTAAATACGAGAGTATATATCAACCACAACGACCTCCTATCCCTCCGTGGGTTACCATACATACCCATACTATTCCATGCAAGTATGCAAGTCTCGCCTTCCCCTTGCGCATCCATGGGCTAACACAAGAAAGACAAATTTCCACTGTCCATAGCCTCCAGGCGTTCACGCTTCCTTCACAGTGTTCCCATGTTCCTTCTGGCGGATGCGCGATTCCAGAATTCCCGCACATTCCCTACGTTTGAAATACTTCCCCGGAAGCCAAACACATACCCGAAGCCAAAGGGCATTCCCGTAGCCACAAATAAGCTCGTTCCCAGAAGCCATCCGATTAACAAAGGGACTATCAGGAGCGCATGCCGAGAATCATCTCGCGGTTTCCAATAGGAACCATCCTGAGATGTCAGGATCGTTCTAGAATGGTTGAGATGGCTAGGAGTTCTGGGTTTGTCAGATTAGCCTGTTTCTTTAGGGCTTGTTGATTTTAAGAGTTTTGCGATGTTAGTTAAATAGAAACATATGTCCCCTAGCCTATTCTTAGATAGCGGAGAGAGTACCGAAATAGTCTACCGTTCTTCCATGTTCCGCTGAGCTTGGAGCCTGTTGCGATCGCACTCAGCGACCCCAAGAGGTTAGCGAGTCCTGCTTTGGGCACCGCCGGATTCCCCCAAGCTTTTTCAGAGACGACCGGGCCAGTTTGCGAGAAAGAGGTTTCCCAAAAACAAAGTCCGTCCCGGCCCAGGTTACTCGCAGGATTCCGGTTATGATATGAGTGATAGCGCGTTTCAACCATGACCATAATCCGTAAAACATGGCTTTTCTGTATATTAGGGCTAGGGTTGAAACACGCTATCTCACATAACCCTGCATTGACTGTACTCGAGTATGGGGACTAGAAGCTCTCATGTTGGTGCAGGTATGATCTTAATCCTATCCTCGCATTTATGGGGAAATGGACATCCCGGTATGCAGGAGCCAGGAAAGGTGGAAGTTTAATGAAGAATTAGCTAGGCAAAGTATCTCGGCTAATCTTAATCCGGTGGAAGTGGTGGCAGGATCAACAACAGAACTCTGGAAAGGGACTGGAGGAAAGATCATGGTCATGTAACGCGAACAAGAAGACCGTAGTTGTTGATTAGTTCATGACATTGAGGTACCGTAAAAACTGGAATAATCGAGTCGTGTGCTATGTCGTCGGGAATTCCTTACTTTAGAAAAGGGGCGAGGATCTCATTAAGTGACGTTCGCAATTCTATTAACTTGCTAAGCTAAACTTACTTGGACTGATGTCGCAATATACAGGGATATTGGGAGCTAGCGAATTCAACGAGAAAATACGGTACTATCCGATCTCTTCCTGTCGAGGTGTTCTTTGGGTGGGAAATAGGAACTTCCGAAGGACAGCAAATTCACTTCACTTTTCTTCCCGATTTCACAGCCAAGGTCAAGCGAGATAAAAATTAAAGAAAGAAACGATGGAAATTCTATGAAAAAGGGGGGGAAGGGGGAAGGTTGCGGATGGATGATGAACTATGCTTTCTCCTCCGCTTGCCCTCCTCAAATACCCATTTCCTATGGAGCTAAGCCTACAAAACAACGGTACCAAACATTCACGACAGTTTCTGTGGTTCAGCGTATTTTTCTCCATGGTTATCCACGTGACCGACATTACCGGAGTAGAGTCAAGTTACTCATTTGGTGGCAACTAGCCTATTTTCAAATGTGGAGTGCCGTTTCTTCTCTTCCGTGTCAGGTGTTCTTTTAAGGGTAAAGTTATTGGTAATCCTGACCGTGAGGGACCTGGTGCAGGTAACCGGCAAGAGAAAACAGAAGAAAGTAAAAAAGGCAAATGAAGCTGAGATATGGATCGCGAATAATGGCGATTAATCGAATTGATCTTCATACAGAACAAGGATGGATTAGGACGGAAAGAACGGTTTCTATGAACCGAAGAAAAATCCTCTGATCGTCCCTCGCTCTACTGAGTTTCCACTGTTAAATAATAAAAATGTCTCTACCCGAACAACTCGCTTGCTCCGTGGCGTAAAAGACTGGGTAGCCCACACAGAAAATGCCTAAAGTCATGAACGCTATCTGCGGGTTCGACGGTAAGTTACGCACGAGTGGGGGGGTAAATAGAGGACTGGTACTCGAGTAATGTTGGGCTAAGAAAAACAGCCCTTCCGGGGCTAGCCCCACCACCCAAGCTGCCGTCACCTGTCTTGTTGGAACTGGAAACTTTGGCGGCAAAATGGGCGGCTGGCTGGGTGCCATGATTTCTGTGGCGAAGATGGTTGTCTTCAAGAGGGCTACGGTAGTTTGTGATACTTGTAACAGGATCGCAAGGCTGGACCGCGGGGGTGCCGGGTTGACTCGACTGTCAGGGTACGGGGATCAGTAACACAGGAACTCGCTTAGAGAATTGCTTTGGCATGAGCTAAGGTAGGCGTCGCAGCTTGTGTTACTGTTGCTGGTCACGATGTTTTGCCGCCGTTACTCGACCTTTGTTCTTTCTCAACAACCAGCTGCAAACCCGTTTGTATGTATAGTATATTTTTGAAGGTTGGCTAATTACCATACAGAGGGCTCCCGGCCAGCTCGTGTCAAGTAAGGTACCCCCCGAGTACGAGTAGACCGAGTGAGCCCTCGGCGAGGCGAGACCCTCAGCGAGGCGCGGCAAAGATTTGTTAGCAGTTTGGTTTGGTGCGTACTGAAATTTGCTGTCGAGCCACGCCAAGCCTCGCTGAGGGTGTCGCCTCGCTGAGGGCTCACCCGGTCTACAGTGCTATTTACTTTACATGCAGCCGGTCTGCTAAGTTTCTTGGAGAGAGCGGGTGGTACTGTGGCAACGTGATGGTTGCAACAATGGGACCGTAGGGACTGTTGAACTCAGCCGTTGCTTATCACCCATCATGGGTTCGTTGGCTCGGGATAGGTTTAGCCGAACAGGTTAATGCAATTGCGAATACCAGTTAGAGAGATCCAATGCGCCCAGCCCAGTGGGCCGATGTTTTATCGTGTTGAGAAAATGCTAACCCCTCTTGGTATGTCATAACTCGGAATTTAGAGATTAGAGGGCTGTGGGCGGCTAAATTTCATGAGTTTTTACGGTAGCAAAACAAGACTGCCAAACATGTGTTGTCCAAATTCTGTGGGGAATCACACTTTAGATAGCGCGCCGGAGTAGTTGGCAGATTTGATTAAGGCATAGGTGAGCCTTATAAAGTGGTAGCACAAAGTTGGATGAATTTCTCCTAGAGGAGGTTGCTAATGACGCCTAGTAATGAGAGTGCTGTTGAATCGGGGGGCAAAATCTTTGTACAGTAGAAGTACTTTTGTCGCCACACTGCAGTGGCACTCCTCTTTCCGCGAAAACATTTCGAACTGGGCTGGGCAAGGAGGCTTACAGTATTACAACACTACCCCGCTTTTGCTGAGCTTCAGCACCGAGATATTTTATTCCTTTCACTAACAATACATCTACCGCGAAGCAATATGGGCCCTTCAACACATCTAGAACCGAATGCTACTGGCACAGGCCATATAAACAGTTTTAACCCAATAAATAGTCACAACATCACTACCAATATAACGTATGTGGACGAAAAGGCCAAAATCTTGAATTGGTTATCACCCTTACAACCTCATGTACGACACAACGATGTTCGGGCACGAAGACAGGAGGGCATAGGGGAATGGTTTTTGGAAGGCGATGAGTTTCTCAGCTGGCGTGATGGGAAAGGGGAATTCGGAAAGACTACTCTGTTTTGTTCCGGTAATCCGGGGGTTGGAAAGACGTTTCTTAGGTAGGAAAAAACAATTCCTTAGAAGGGGAAGTCATAACTAACTGGATAAAATACTAGCTCTCTGGTGATCGATAAGTTACTGGAAGGTTTTCGGGGAGAGAACTTCGCTGTCGCCTGCGTCTATTGCGATTTCCAGGACCAAGAGAGGCAAACCTCTGCGAACATGATGGGTGCCATCACCAAGCAGGTTGTGAATGCGCTAGAAATGGTCCCGGCAGAGATCGAGGAAGCATTCAGGAGAGCAGAGCGCGAGGTTGGAGGACGAGGGCTCCAAGTTTCGGAGAGAGCTAAGCTCTTGCGGGCTGCACTTACTTCAATGAGGCGGACATTCATTTGTATTGATGCCCTAGATGAATGTTCGGATAAGCATCTACCCCAACTTCTGACCTCATTACGGACTGTTTGTCAGGAATCGCCGGGAGTCCGGATATTTGTTACCGGGAGACCCCATATGCGGGGTGCGGTCGAGAAATTTCTTCCTGGTGGGATGCAGATAATCCGAATCAGCCCAAAAAGCGAGGATATAAAGGAATACGTTGAGATGGAGTTGAATAATGACTTGGACTCCGGAGCGATGAACCCTGCACTGAAGACCGATATTGTGGAACGCATTCTAGAAAAGATGCCCGACGGGTATGTGATGGATAACTATATATTAAAAGCCCAGAGGAATCACTGACAATAGGGCGTAGATTTCTACTCATTTCCTTGAGCATAGCCGCGATATTAGATGAGGTGACAATCCGCAAAAGGCGAGAAAAACTCGACTTAATGACGAGTGGGCTCGGATTGGACGGCGCCTACGATGCGACATTGGATAGAATAAAGAGTCAGGGTAAAGGAAAATCAACACTCGGCATGGCGACATTAATGTGGATTTCTCGCTCGGAACGTCCGATGCACATTGGAGAGCTATGCGAAGCCCTGGGAGTCGAGATCGGCTCTAGGGATATGGACCGCGATAATATCCCTCCGGAGAAAACATTGTTGGCCTCATGCTTGGGACTTGCCACCGTAGACGAGAGCTCAGTTGTCCGGCTGGTGCACTTTACCCTTCAAGAATATTTCAACAAGCATTCCGAATACTTCAAGAACCCCCAGGCAAGAATTGCGGAGGTTTGCTTGACGTATCTTAACTTTGATTCTGTCATTGAGCTTTCGCCCAGTCTTAACAGCGCTCCGGTGGAGACACGCCTTCTCCAATATGCGTCTACTTACTGGGGACTCTATGCAGGAAATGGGTTGACAGAAGGGGTGAAATCGCTTGCGCTTCGGCTGCTTGGACAATTTGGCCGACATATATCAGCAAAGCTTCTTTTATGGGGGAACTTCGATTGGTGGGAACAGGAGGGGCGGTATTCTGCGGGATTCACTGGTCTTCACTGCGCAGCATACCTTGGGCTTGATGAGATTGCGATTGGCTTGATGAAAGACGTGGAAGGCTGTGGTGCAGATATGGTGGATGGCTGGGGCCGTACTCCATTAATGTGGGCAGCGGAAAACGGGCATGAGGGGATGGTGAAGCTGCTCCTTGACAGGAAAGAGGTCAACCCTGACTCGAGAGACCAGAATGACAGGACACCACTCTGGAGTGCTGCCAAGCGTGGGCATGAGGGGATTGTGAGGCTACTCCTTGATCGGAAAGAGGTCAACCCTGACTCGAGAGACAAGAATAACAGGACACTACTCTGGAGTGCTGCCTTGGGTGGGCATGAGGGGATTGTGAAGCTGCTCCTTGACCGGAAAGAGGTCAACCCTGACTCGAAAGACAAGAATGACTTAACACCACTCTGGAGTGCTGTCGTGGGTGGGCATGAGGGGATTGTGAGGCTGCTCCTTGACCGGAAAGAGGTCAACCCCGACTCGATAGACCTGTGGGAACAAACACCACTCTGGGATGCTGCCAAGCTTGGGCATGAGGGGATTGTGAGGCTGCTCCTTGACCGGAAAGAGGTCAACCCCGACTCGAGAGACAAGAATGACAAAACGCCACTCTGGAGCGCTGTCGTGGGTGGGCATGAGGGGATTGTGAAGCTGCTCCTTGACCGGAAAGAGGTCAACCCTGACTCGAAAGACGAGGATGGCAAAACACCACTCTGGAGTGCTGCCAAGCGTGGGCATGAGGGGATTGTGAAGCTGCTCCTTGACCGGAAAGAGGTCAACCCTGACTCGGAAGACAAAGATGGCAAAACACCACTCTGGAATGCTGCCACTGGTGGGTATGAGGTGATTGTGAGGCTGCTCCTTGACCGGAAAGAGGTCAACCCTGACTCGAGAGACAAGAATGACAGGACACCACTCTGGAGTGCTGCCGTGGGTGGACATGAGGGGATTGTGAAGCTGCTCCTTGACCGGAAAGAGGTCAGCCCTGACTCGGAAGACAAAGATGGCAAAACACCACTCCGGAATGCTGCCACTGGTGGGCACGAGGTGATTGTGAAGCTGCTCCTTGACCGGAAAGAGGTCAACCCTGACTCGAAAGACAAGAATGACTTAACACCACTCTGGGGGGCTGCCAAGTGTGGGCATGAGGGGATTGTGAAGCTGCTCCTTAACCGGAAAGAGGTCAGCCCTGACTCGGAAGACAAAGATGGCAAAACACCACTCCGGAATGCTGCCACTGGTGGGCACGAGGTGATTGTGAAGCTGCTCCTTGACCGGAAAGAGGTCAACCCTGACTCGAAAGACAAGAATGACTTAACACCACTCTGGGGTGCTGCCAAGTGTGGGCATGAGGGGATTGTGAAGCTGCTCCTTGACCGGAAAGAGGTCAACCCCGACTCGAGAGACAAGAATGACAAAACACCACTCTGGAGTGCTGCCGAGGGTGGGCATGAGGGAATTGTGAAGCTGCTCCTTGACCGGAAAGAGGTCAACCCTGACTCGAAAGACAAGAATGACTTAACACCACTCTGGAGTGCTGTCGTGGGTGGGCATGAGGGGATTGTGAAGCTGCTCCTTGACCAGAAAGAAGTCAACCCTGACTCGAGAGACAAGAATGACAGGACCCCACTCTGGGATGCTGCCAAGCTTGGGAATGAGGGGATTGTGAGGCTGCTCCTTGAGCGGAAAGAGGTCAACCCTGACTCGAGAGACAAGAATGACAGGACCCCACTCTGGGATGCTTCCAAGCGTGGGCATGAGGGGATTGTGAGGCTGCTCCTTGAGCGGAAAGAGGTCAACCCCGACTCCAGAGACAAGAATGACAGGACCCCACTCTGGGATGCTTCCAAGCGTGGGCATGAGGGGATTGTGAGGCTGCTCCTTGAGCGGAAAGAGGTCAACCCTGACTCGAGAGACAAGAATGACAGGACACCACTCTGGAACGCTGCCAGGGGTGGGCATGAGAGGGTTGTGAAGCTACTGCTTAACCGGGAAGAGGTCAACCCCAAAGCCAGAGACAATCATGGCAGAACACCACTCATGTATGCTGCCAAGCGTGGGCATGATGGGATTGTTGAGCTGCTCCAGGGTCGTTCAGATGCTGAGTCAGATACACAGGCGGATTATCTCTTTATGTCTTCTTCCTCTTCCTCCCCTTCTTCCAGTAGTGATTCTTCCAGTAGTGATTCTTTAAGTAGTGATGATGCCTGGCTTGATGATTGATAGGATGTATTTGTTCAATATTGGGTTGCTAGAAAGCGAGGGGTGGGTTAAGGTGGGGTCTTGTATTCTCTATTATATTTATATTTTTCCCCACGCAAAGGGTAATAGCTGGAATCCCATAGTTGTTAGGGTATGATAGTTAGTTTGGGGTACGACCGGTTTAGGGTCGTGACTTCCACTTGTGGGTTTTTCCCGTTGTGTGGGTTTTTCCTGTTTAGTGTGTGCGCTCTCTTCTGTATTTAAGTCTGAGCTACCAGTAGAGAGCTTCCTGTATTGTACATCGAACATCACACATACCACAACCACCACTTACGTGCTTTTCTCCTGGACTTCGCGCCGTTACCTACCCTACCCCAGTCATCATTGGGCCGTGAGCGAGCTGCCATCAGAGTGTCGCTATCAAAGGGGACGCGGGGGAGAGGGCACGACGAAGCCGGGAGCGAGTATCACATTTATATTGTTTAGTTAATATCATATACTCGCAAACGCATGACGTTTGTGAACACGACCGGGTCCGCATATGTGCCAAGGCCAAGTGCATATGACCCACATGGATGTACCTTTTGGTGAAAAAAAAAGAGATTCAAAAAACACGATAGAAACAGGAGAACAAAAAGGTACGTGAAATGAAGGATAAAAGAATTAGAAATAATAGTATAAAGTAATCATAGCCTGTCACTCATAGCTAAAGTAGTATAATATGTTGAAAATCTTGGTTGCGGAGGTAATGATTTACGGTGGGGATTTTACGCAGTGGAGTGAAACCGCTTAGGTGGTGATGAGAATCATGATTGATTGATGATAACTTGATGGAAGGAAAGACTTGAGGAAAGTTGTGTACAGGAAGGAAGGTGTGTTGTGAGGAGATGGTGTGTCAGAAGGAAAAACAAGTGGGGTGAAAACATTTTGAGAGCTTGCGCGTCCTTTGACTAGTGCGTACGTATGCCTCTGCGGCCACAGAGAGCGGGTACATCCCGCACCAAGTGCGGCCATCAACGGCTATTTCCAACATAATATACATTAAATAGGGCGGAAAAGAAAGAGAAAAGAATAGAGTTAATAATTAAATGCATTCCCACCATCGTCATTAACACAGGCTTCAATGCGGGATTGCATTCAGTCACTGTGCTTGTTTATCCGTTCTACAGGATAGTTAAGCCACTCCTCTAGTACTACTTGACAAATGCCAGCTGCAGTCATCGGTATCCCCAATCTTTCTCGTATCCGATCCTTCATCTCACACCATATCGTTTCGATAAGGTTGAGATCCGGGGAGTTCGCTGGCCAAACCAGCTTCTGGAAGCCAAGCTGCCTCCGGGAAAGGTTGTGGTATCGGTGGATATGGGCAGGGGCATTGTCCTCCATGATGATGAGACCCGGTCGAGTCGCTTGGGCACTCTGGGAAAAAGGATAGAGAAGGAGGTTTAGAATGCGTTCACAATATATGAACCAGTCAATTCCTCCTTTCCGGTCCTTTCCTCTCTCTTTTAACTCTGGGGGATCGAGAATTTCAAATCCTCTCTCCCTAAGCCGCGCTACCTCAGCCAGCTCCAGTTGGTATTCGTGCTGGAGCTGAGTTTTAGCATCTTTCTTCTGCTGCTTTGTCTCGTATGGGGTAGTATAGAGATGATATGGAAGTGATAAACCTATTATATATTAGAAATTATGTACATAAGATTAAATAAATTAAGAACTATTCTACAGTATCATACCTGCATTACCATGAAGAATGGCCCCCCAGAACATCACAGTTGCCCCCTTTGGAAACTTAACATTCATGTTTTGTAGAAGATATGCCTCTCCGGGGCGTCGAAGTACCCTGCGTGCCCGGCGCCTTCTTAGGTCTCCGGTCTCAAAGTAGGTTTCATCGGTAAATATTACCTCCTGCCAATTCTGATATTGGTACCGTAAGCAGAATGCCAGCCGGGCATCACGGTGTTCTGGTTTCAAATTCGGCTTTTCTGTTGGTTTGCGGCAGTGGATATTGTTTTCAGCAAGTATTTTTTTTACTGTATTTGCACTTATCTGAAGGCCAGCTAACATTAAATTTATTTGAATTAGATACATTGAAGTTACTATTATATACATGAGAAGAGAAGCATTACCTGCTGTGGCAAGATCACCATATGCCATACGACAGTGTGCACTATCAGAAAGCGTAACTTCAACAAGATAGTCCTTATCCTCCTTAGCAATCACTGACCCCTTCTGACTATTGGGTTTAGGAGTCAGGTTCTCGGTTGCACAGAGGTCCATATTTCCAGTCTCAAGAGAACGCTTTTTTGATTCCCGGATTATGTTTGAACATGTGCTTTGCAGGACACCTGTTTCCGTGGAAATCTCTCAAATTGTCATTTTCCGTGCCCCCTGGAGTGTGGCATAGGCAAGTATTTGCCCCCGTTTGCTCATTGAGGTAGTCTTTCCTCTCGGGTTGTTGACTTGGGCTACTGTCATATTTGATCGTTCAAAAGATAGGGCTTGGGGAGTATCAGAGATTTTGCTTTAACGGATAAAGGCTTGATGAAGTTGAGTACACCTTCAAGATCTGAGAATACTTCTACTACTAAGTGTATGGGTCACCATTTCTAATTTTATGCGCTGTCATAGGTATTTCTATTGGCTTATCTTCCATCTGGTGGCGCCTGCGGACCCGGTCGTGTTCACAAACGTCATGCGTTTGCGAGTATTGATTGTTTTACCCGATATTGCTCTTTTGACGATCTTTTTCTTGTTCAGTGCTGTTTTGTGGTGATGGCAGATCATTACTCTATTCATATGTTATCACTCGTGGAAACGGTTTAAATTCAATGGGAAAAAAACAAAAGGGGTGGCAAGGTCATATACTGGGGGCTTGAGTGAGTGGGGGATTCCTCCAGCTTCATTCTCTCTCTGAGGGGGCCCGGGTGACCCAGTATTTATGCCGCGAAAGAGCGGCATAAATCGGCAGCGGGAAAGGTCAAACGAAACTGTATGGGGGACAGGATACACAGATGAGAATGGAGTTGCAGATCTGATCAGTTGACCGAGAGGTGGGATATGAGAAGGTGGAAATTGGATGAATTATTACCAACAGCTTCAAAAAGAGATTGAAAAATGCTGACCGGTTATGCCGTATACAAAGATGTAGAAAGCACAGTACACATTCAGAGGTACTACCCCGACACATTCCTCGCTGTGGCTCGGGCCATGGGAGGTATTACCATGTTCACAAGCCACACTAGCGAGGCATGGGCTTAAGGAACATGGAGGAAGCATCACGGACGTCAGAATGGCTCTAGAATGGTTGAGATGGCTGAGGTCAGGTTTTGTCAGTTGAGTGTGTTTCTTGAGAATTTGTTGAGTTTGGGAGTTTTGCGATGTTTCTAGCTAGATCGAGGTATATATCTCCTAGCCTGTCCTTAGCCGGGAGAGAGAGTACCGAACTAGTCCATCGTTCCTCCATATTCCGTTCCCTTCACAGCTCATTGCGATTGCACTTTTGTTCCTTCCCTTTATGATGTTTCCCTAGGTTCCGTCGAATCCCGAGGGGGGGAGTCCTGGACATCCTGGTGTCATTCTCAGTTTTTAGGGTGTCGCGATTGCCCCGTTTAAGGGGAAATTGGTCATTTGCAAGGATAGGGCTTTTGACACATGCCCCGATTTCCTCACTTGCCTGGCTCCACATAATCGGGTAAACCTTTTAAATACCATGCAATTAGCGCCCTACCTTTCGGATACCATCCGCCGACAAATGTGCCAGTGAAAAAATTGTGAAACTATGCTACCTGAGGGTCTTCAGAGGGTAAGAGCGGTGCTATGTTCTCAGTTCCCCTTAACAACCACTAAATACTTAAACATAACATGCGAACTGACCTTCAAAACAAAGATCAGACCGACGAACCTGTAGATAAATAATGAAAGAGCCAGTATTGGGAAGGAAAAACATCATAGATTAAAAGTCCGTTTCTTACCTTTTTTTTATATTGTCTTCTATCATCTTTAAAACCAAATCCTACCTTTACACCACAAGTTCAATGAATGCACCAATCGTCTTGGGAGAAATCTTGCGTGATTGGAGTCTTCTGAAGGAAAAGCTAGAGGGGTGGGCAGTGTGTGATCACTTTGCTTTTAGAGTGAAAAATAAGGACCAGAGACGGGCAGACTATGTATGTCGGATGGAAGGCTGTTCATGGAGAGTCTATGCGAGTAAGAACCAAGCGGATGAGATTGAAGTGAAAGTTCTTTCAGAACGGCATACCTGTATCGGTCGACAAATCACACCTCGGGAAACCTACAATACACAGTCGTGGCTTCGAAGAACGGTTCCAGAGTACCTCTTCGTTACACGAGATACGACAATACGCGGAATACTGGAATCAATTCAATTCAACTACGGAGTAGCAGTAAATCATGAGGCAGCCAGACTAGCTCCCGCCAGCCTAATCCATGACCGAATTGAACACCAGCAACAACAATTCTTACACCTTCCAGCCTATCTCGCATTACTTCGTTCCAAAAATCCGTGGATCCATACCGCACTTCATACTACGATAGAAAATTTGCGTGAAAATGGATATAGAAGTTGTTTTCTGAGGGTTTTTATTTGTCCTGCCGAGTCACAGCTATCATTTATTCAAATGCGCAAGTTCATGGCACTGGATGGTACTTTTTTAAAGGCAAGATTTGTTCAAACACTGTTATTAGCTGTTGGAATTGATGCAAATGGCAAATGTCTTATTCTGGCTTCGGCTGTGGTGGGAAGTGAGAATACCGCATCTTGGACATGGTTTTTAGAAAATCTCAAATGTACAATTCCACAATCGTTGTCAATGACCTTAATCAGTGATCGTGATAAAGGACTGTTGGCAGCTGATACAGTCATGGGCAATCAAGTTACCCGTGCAATTTGTTGTTTTCACTTCATCAGCAAAAAATATTCTCCCTCATGTATTACATACATATCTCCCTGTATCACCTGGTAATACCATCTCCCCCTATACCCCCCATGCCTCTCATTTTTCCGTCCTTTTCTAAAGGCCCATGGG
>Ga0307509_10007737_pt1 | contig 13936 bp, 13 predicted proteins | sample 10_EM_MG_FD_202245 | JGI IMG/M metagenome (GOLD analysis project Ga0307509, IMG submission 202245) | Populus trichocarpa ectomycorrhiza microbial communities from riparian zone in the Pacific Northwest, United States - 10_EM | ecosystem: Host-associated > Plants > Roots > Unclassified | place...
AGCGCGCCACGTACCGGCGGTCGATCGCCCAGTTCGCGAGCTCGGCGGCGGCACTTCCGGACAGCTCGACCGTCGCGAGCTGTCGCTCGGTCGCTGCGGCGAGGCCTCGACGCACCGGCAGGTCGGTCACGATCTCGACGACGAGCGCGCTCGGCGTCGAGCGGATCGCATGGCTCGCGATCGGCACGTCGGGCAGCTTCACGCGCCAGGTCGCGAGCTCGCCGAGCCTCACGAACAACGTGCGGCGTAGCCCTTCGAACGCCGCGCCCGTGAGGTGACCGGCGAGCTTCGCGGCGGCCTCGTCGAGCACCAGCTTCGGGATCTTGCCGCGCAGGCGATCGGGCAGGTGACGCGAGACCGCATCGCCGAGCGCGGCCTTCGCTTCGTCGCCGAGGACCGGCTTCACGGCGACGACGTCCTGCGGTCCGAAGCCGACGACGAGCTCGCCGCGCGTCACGACCGGCGTCACGTCGATCTCGGCGACGAGCGTCGTGAGCTCGCGGTCGGCGTCGCGCACGGCGATCCGGGTCGCGAACCGGATCGTCATGGCAGGACCCGGCCGGAGCCGGAGCTCGGTCGCGGTCGCGGTGATGGCGAGGCCGAGGTCGGGCACCTCGAGCGGCACCGTCAACGGCACGGCCGCGAGCTGCTCGGCGAACACGCGGTCGAGCTGCGCGAACGGCAGCGTGATCCGGATATCCGCACCGCGATCGGGTGCGCCGGTGCGCGCGGCCAGCGCGGCGCGGGCGGACTCGACGTCCTTGCAACGACCTCCGCACGCGGTCACCACCGCGAGAACACCGATGCAGCGTGCGAGCACTACAAGGAGGATGCGTGGCGCGACCGGGCGGCGTACGGCAACAACCGGCAGCGGAATACGCCACACCTGCCCAGCATGCGAGGCCGTGCGAGCCGCATCGGTCGGTCGAAGCGAAGTGAATCTACAGGCTTGCACGAATTCATCGCCCGACCGATGAGTTTCGGATCGGGGTCTCGTTTCACCCGGCATGACATCGCAACATCCCTTCGCCACCGTGAACCTTCCCCTCGAGTCCCACCGCCGCGCGCTCCGCGTGCACTGCTACCGGATGCTCGGCTCGTACACCGACGCCGAGGATCTCGTCCAGGAGACGATGATCCGCGCGTGGTCCGCGCAGAGCTCCTACGATCCGGACACCGGCGAGCTCGGCCTGGGCCGCTGGTTGTACCGGATCGCGACGAACGCGTGCCTCGACTTCTTGAAGAGCGCGTCGCGGCGCGTGTCGTCGGCGTCGAGCTCGTTCTCGGAGATCGCGTGGATCCAGCCGTATCCCGATCGCCTGCTCGATGACGCGACCGCGTCGAAGGAGACGATCGCGCTCGGCTTCCTCGCGCTGATCCAGATGCTGCCGGCGCAGCAGCGCGCGGTGTACCTGTGCCGCGAGGTGCTCGGTTGGACCGCCGCGGAGACCGCCGAGACGCTCGAGCTCAGCGTCGCCGCCGCGAACTCCGCGCTGCAGCGCGCGCGAGAGACGATCGAGCGCAATGCGGGGACGCATGCGATGCCGAGCGAGCCTACCGAGTCGGAGCGCGCCGTGCTCGCCGCGTTCATCGACGCCCACCAGCGCAACGACGCCGCGGCTTCGTTCGCGCTCATGCGCGAGGACATCCGGGTGACCATGCCGCCGCTTCCGGCCGTGTACGTCGGGCGCGATGCGCTCCGCCCGCTGCTCGCGCGCGCGTTCGACGGCAGCATGGGCGAGTGGCGCCTCGTGCCGACGATGGCGAATCGCATGCCCGCCGCGGTCAGCTACCTGCGCGCACCCGGCGACACCGCGTTCCGGCTGTTCAAGATCGACGTCTTGCGGATCGTCGACGGAGCGGTCGCCGAGATCACGACGTTCGATGGCCGCGGCATGACCACCGCATTCGACATCCCGGAGGTGCTGCCGTGATCACGCGCGCCCTCCTCACCACCCTTCTTCTCACCTCTTGCACCAAGGCAACCCCCATGACGACCAAGCAGACCGGTTACGCAGACATCAACGGCCTTCACCTCTATTACGAGATCCACGGCAGCGGCGACCCGCTGATCGTCCTCCACGGCGCCCTCGGCTCGGTCGAGATGTACGGCCCGAACATCGAGCTCCTCGCGAAGACGCGGAAGGTGATCGCCATCGACCTCCAGGGCCACGGCCGGACCGCCGACATCGCGCGGCCGATGTCGTGCGAGGCGTTCGGCGATGATGTCGCCGCGCTGATCGAGCACCTCGGCTTTCAGACCGCGGACGTGATGGGCTACTCGCTCGGTGGTGGCGCCGCGCTCCAGGCCGCGATCCGGCACCCGGAGCGGATCCGCAAGCTGATCCTCGTGTCGACCGCGTTCGCGCGGGCGGGCTGGTACCCCGAGGTCCGCGCCGGGTTCGACGCGTTCGGTCCGCAGCTCGCGCAGATGATGAAGCAGGGCCCCGCGTACGCGTTCTACGAGAAGATCGCGCCGCGCCCGCAGGACTTCGAGCACCTCGTCGAGAAGCTCGGTGCGATGGTGAAGCAGGATTACGACTGGTCGGCGCAGATCACCGACAAGATGCCGCCGACGCTGATCGTCGCCGCCGACGCGGATGGCCTTCGCCCGCAGCACCTCGTCGAGCTCTACGCGAAGCTCGGCGGCGGGCTCCGCGATCCGGGCTGGGACGGCTCGGCCGGGCGCTCGAAGTCGCAGCTCGCGATCCTGCCCGGCCGTACGCACTACGACATCGTCTCGGCGCCGGCCCTCGTCGCGACGGTCGAGCCGTTCCTCGCCGCGCCGTAGTTCTGCGCTGGGTCAGACGCCGTCGTCGCACCCTGTCTCACCCGGTCGGCGAGTGCGTCTTGCGAGCGACGGCTCGAACGGCGGCCATGGCTCCTCGATCGGCCGTCTTCGCGGAGTTACACGCTGGCCCGCACCTCGCAATGGGGCCTCGACATGTTCAACACGATCGACGCATCGATTCTCGATTCGGTTGTTGGTGGTATGGGCCGTGGTGGCGGGACGCCGCCGGCGCAGCCGAAACCGACGGCTCCGACGACGAAGCCCGCGACTTCGACGACGCCCGCGGCGCCGACCGAGGCCGGCAACATCTGCCGCGACGCGTACACCGGGGCCGGCGCGGTCATCGGTGGTGCGTTGACCTCCGAGTCGTTCGGCTGGGGAGCGATCCCGGGAACGATCGCCGGTGGCGCCCTCGGCCGCGCGGTTTGCCCTCCGTGAATCGACTGCAAGGTTTCTTCACGATCGCGTAGGACTTCTTGACAGACCGCGGTCGCGGGCATGGCTACAACAAGGTCATGCAGCAGCAGATGGTCGACGAGGAGCAACGCGAGCGGGTGATCGAGCAACTGCAGGCGGGCTTCGCCGGCGATCTCTACGAGGTCGACGAGCTGGAGCGCCGCCTGGTGCTCGCGCAGGCGGCGGAGTCGAGTGCCGCACTCGACGCGCTCGTCACCGATCTCGCTATGCCGGTCGCGACGACCGCGCTGGTCGAGACGAAGCGCCTACGCGTGGTGCTCGGCTCGGTCGAGCGGCGCGGTCCGTGGGAGCTGCCGCGCCGCCTCGCCGCGCGCGTCGTGCTCGGCAACCTCGAGATCGATCTGCGCGATGCGCGGATCGCGCCCGGCGTCAGCGAGATCGAGGTCGACGTGACGCTGGGCAACCTCGAGATCCTGGTGCCGCCCGATGTCGCGATCGAGATCGGCGCGACCGCGTTCCTCGGTCACGTCGAGGATCGCAGCGAACCCGACCTGGCGGTGCGGGTGATCCGCATCGTCGGGCGCGTGAAGCTCGGCAACGTCGAGGTCACGACGCTCGAGCGCGGCGAGACGAAGGTGGAGGGCTATCGGCGCCGGCGCTGGGAGCGGCGCCAGCGGCGCCATGCGCTGCGTCACGCGTATCGTCGCTCGCTGCCGCCGCCGTACGAGTGGTAACTAGTCGACCGTACTGAGGACGAACTGCGCTACCGTAGCCGGATGCGGCGATTCCTCCTCCCGGTGGTGCTCTGCACGATGGCCTGTGCGCCCCCACCGCGAGATCGGACGGTCGACGGTCCGCCCGGCGCGGATACCGGGCCGACCGCCGACGCGTACGTGGAACCGTTTCTCGGTGCCGTGTACGCGCACAGCTTCGCGAAGCTGTATCGGGTCAACCCCGATACGTTGCAGGTCACGCTCGTGGGACCGTTCGTCTGGCCGGCTGGCTACGAGCAAGAGCTCATGACCGACATCGCGGTCGACAAGGACGAGAACATCGTCGGCATCTCGTACGGTGCCGTGTTCGCGGTGAACAAGACCACCGCCGAGTGCACGCTCCTCACGCCGCTGACGGGCGACCAGTTCAACGGCCTGTCGTTCCTCCCGCAGGGCAACGGCGACGAGATCCTCGTCGCGACGGGACTCGGCGGCTCGCTGTGGAAGATCGACCCGACGGGCGCGGTCGCGCCGGCGCAGATCGGCAGCTACGGCGGGAACTTCGCGTCGAGCGGCGATCTGGTGTCGGTCGCGAACTTCGGCACGGTCGCGACGATCAAGAACGGAAGCGAGATCGACTATCTCGCGCGGATCAACGAGACCACCGGCGCGGCGACGTTGATCGGCAGCACCGGCTACGCGGACATCTGGGGCATCGGCTACTGGCGCAACCAGGTCTTCGGCTTCGTCGCGACGAATCAGTTCGTGCTGATCGACGTGTCCACCGGCAACGCGACGTACATCTCGACGGGGCCCGAGAACTGGGCCGGCGCCGGCGTCACGACGCGTGCACCGATCAATCCGATCTGAGTCGAACAGTGTATGTCGGCAGACGGCGGACTCGCCGGCAGCTGCCGCGATACCATTGACGCGTCGTGCGGCGACGTACCCGCGGAGATACGCGCAACCAGCGGCTCTATCAGCGGCCAGAGCTGGTCCACCAGTACGCGCGAAAGACGGCGCTGTATCCGCCCGAAGCGTCGGTCCTCGGCCGGTACGGTGACGAGCTCCAAGGTCAGGCCATGCTCGAGATCGGATGTGGCGCCGGGCGGCTGACCGCCTACGTCTCACCGCTCGCCTCGCGCTATGTCGGTCTCGACGTCTCTCCGCACATGGTCGCGTACTGCCAGGCTCGGTTCCCCAAGCTCGAGTTCATGGTGCGCGACATGCGCGACCTCGGCATGTTGCCCGAAGCTGCGTTTCGTTCCGTGTTCGCGATCGCGAACGTGATCGACGCGGTCGATCACGCGGATCGTTTGCGCGTGCTCGCCGCGATCCGCCGCGTCCTCGAACCGGGTGGGCTGTTCGCGTTCTCGTCGCACAACCGAGCCTGGGAAGGCTTCGGCGCGCCTCCGCGCCTCGAGCTCACCGTGCGCCCGCTCGCGCTCTTGCGACGCGGTGCCGAGTACGCGCGTGCACGGATCCGCCGGCGCCTCGCGCGGCGGTTCGAGCAACACACGCGCGACTACGCGGTGATCACCGATCCGGGCCACGACTACGGCGTGCTGCACTACTACATCGCGCCCGCGATCCAGGCGCGCCAGCTCGCGGACCAGGGCTTCGCGATGCTCGACGCGTTCGATGCGAACGGCGGCGCGCTGAATGCGCACGAGGACGACCGCACATCTCCGTCGCTGCTCTACGTCGCGAGGCGGGTGTGATCTTCCTCGCGGTGCGTCAACGGCGTGCGCTGCGTTCTATGCGGGTGGCCACCGAAGTAGCCATCTAAAAGTGCCGGCACGTGACTTTTCTTCGAGCGTTTCGCCTCGGCGCTATGGCAGTGTGCCGCGCCATGAACCGCCTGTTGACCTTGCTCGCAGTCGCCGCGCTCGCGGTGAGTTGCTCCTCCGACGACCACCACAACACGCCTGACGGCGGCGGCTCGGGCTCCGGCTCGGGTTCTGGATCCGGCTCGGGATCCGGCTCCGGCGACACGTGCACGGACATCATGGCGGGACCGCAGGAGCGGGACACCGGCTCGACGGACACGGCGGCGCTGTGGCGCGGCGCGGTTCCGACCGACCTCGGCGGCGACTCCGTCATCAACTTCGAGTTCTACACCGGCGTCACGGCCTCCACGATCGACCTGACGACGGGCATCAACGCGAACTACGCGACCTGCGCTGCGTGCATCCGCGTGATCACGCTGGATGCCGACGGCAACCTCGCGAAGCAGTACTTCCAGGACGGCGGCTCGATCACCCTGACGGCGGATCCGCTCGCGACGAAGCACATGACCGGCTCGACGACCGGCGTCAGCCTGATCGAGGTCACGATCGATCCGGACACGTTCATGTCGACTCCGGTCACGGGCGGCACCTGCCTCTCGCTCCCCGACATGACGCTGAACGCAGGCCCGGCCCCGCTCGCTTGGACGTGCACCGAGGCCCAGTTCGACGACGGCACGACCTGCGATTGCGCTTGCGGCGCGCACGACGTCGACTGCGATCTCCAGGCCGCGCCCGTCGCGGGCTGCACCGCCGCGCAGGTCTGCTCGCAGGACGCCTGTGTCGACACGTGCAACGTGCTCTCGACCCCGCCCCAGGGCTGTGCGGTCGGCACCTGCGGCTATCAGGACGCGACGCACGACATCTGCTACGCGGATCCCGCCGTGGTCGATGGCGCGGCACTCGGTGCGACCTGCGCCGCGGGCCCGGCGTTCTGTGCCGCGACCAACACGGTCGCGACCGGCCTCTGCGACGTGTTCTCGCGCGATGACGAGACCTGTCGGAAGGCGTGCGACGCGAACGCCGACTGCGCCGGGACCGAGCTTTGCGAGCCGATCGCGGCCGCGCTCGGGACGAAGGGCCTCTGCATCCCGAAGATCGCGAACGACACCTGCCAGACCGCGGTCCAGCTCACGCTCGGCACGGCGGTGAACGGTACGACCGGTGGCGGCGTCTCGAACTACAATGCCGGCCTCGAGGCGGCGACCTGCACCGGCTTCGCGCAGGCCGGCGCGGACGCGGCCTACAAGGTCACGCTCACCGCGGGTCAGACGATCACCGCGAAGCTCGACCAGGTGACGCCGGACTTCGATCCGAGCATCTCGATCGCGGGCCCGGGCACGGCGGCCGCGGTTTGCGACGCGGCGAGCATCACGTGCCTCAAGGGCGCCGACGCCGGCTTCGGCGGCGACAACGAGATGTTCTCGTACACGACGACCGCCGCGGGCACGTACTACATCATCGTCGATTCGTTCAGCGCGACGGGCGGCGGTAGCTACCGCCTGACCGTCACCTCGCCCTGAGGTCCCGGCGTCCGGCTGCGCCAGCGATTGTTCCAGAACTGGAATGGTCCTGGCCGGTTTCGCTCCCTGCGCCTGGAGGCTTACCGGCCTTACCAAGCACGTCTGGAGGGAATCGTCATGCTTGCACGCAAGCTCGAGCAGTCCGAACGCGCCGTCGTTCATCGTACGCGGGGTCACGCGAGTGGCCCGATCACCCGGCTGATGAGCCCGTCGGACCTCGGCGAGCTCGTCAAGCCGTTCGTGTTCCTCGACCTCGCCGTGTTCGACGGCGGGCCGCGGACGCCGATGGACAAGCTGTGGCACCCGCACTCCGGCATCGCCACCGTCACGGTGATGCTCGAGGGTGGGATCCAGCTCGCCGAGACCACCGGCAGGCGCGGCGTTCTCCCGAAGGGGAGCGTCGAGTTCATGCGCGCGGGGAACGGTGTGTGGCACACCGGCCAGGCCGAGCCCGGCTTCGTCAAGGTGTTCCAGCTCTGGGTCGCGTTGCCGCCGGAGATCGAGAACGGGCCGAACGGCAGCCATCACCTGCTCGCCGATGAAGTGCCCGGAGCCGGCCCGGTGCGCGTGATCCTCGGCAAGTACGGCGAGCTCGAGAGCCCGATCGCGACGCCACCGCTGACCTACCTCGTCGTGAGCCTGAAGGACGGCGAGCGCTGGACGTACCAGCCGCCGCCAGGTCACGACGTCGCGTGGGTCGCGGTGAGCGACGGCGCGCTGCGCACGTCGTCCGCGATCCGGACCGGTGAGATGGCGGTGTTCGAGCCGTCGGAGCAGGCGATCGACTTCATCGCCGAGGGCGAGACGCGCTTCGTGCTCGGCTCCGCACCGCAGCACCCGCACGACCTCGTGCTCGGCAACTACTCCGTGCACACGAGCGAGCAGGCACTCGAGCGCGGCGAGACCGAGATCCGGCGCATCGGCCGCGAGCTGCGCGCGAACGGCACGCTCGGACGCTGATCACTCGACGGTCAGCTTGCCATCCTTGATGTGAACCTTCGCGTCGCCCTTGATCGTGACGTCGCCGTTCGGCGCGTGGATCACGCACGGGGTCGAGCCCTGGATCGTCACCGAGGACGTCTTGCTGTGATCGAACGTGACGCTGTACTCGCTGCCCGAGCACGTCGCCTTCCACGTGTAGTCCTTGGAGTCCTCGTTGTAGTAGCGCAGCGTCGCGGATGCGAACGCAGCGGTGGCGAACGTGGCGATCGCGACGAACCCGGTCACGGCGAAGAGTTTCTTCATGCCGTGGTCGATAGCGCGTCGCGATCGCCGCCGTCACCAAATAGTCTGCGCCATCAGCTCAGTTGGCGAACTTCGCGCTGACGTGATAGCGGTCGGTACCACCGACGTTGGTCACGTCGATGCGCACGGTCTCGTTGAGCCAGCCGCTGGTCCAGCCGTAGCTGGTGCAGTGGCCCTGGGCCACGTCGTACTCGTGCGGGTCGCCGTCGACCGTGACCTTCATCGTGACATCGCCGCGGTCCGTGCACACGACGCCGAGAAAGCGGTCGGTGTCCGTGTAGTACCAGCCCCAGCCGCCCGTGAAGTTGTAGCCACACTTGTTGATGTCCTCCCAGCCCTGGATCGCGCAGTAGTGGTTGACGAACCACTGGTCGTCGATCGTCGTGTTGTCGATCCACGGCACGGGCTTCGTCGCCACGAGCGGCGGCCGCGTCGCGCGCGCCTCGTCTGCGCGCGCCTGTGCGTCGGCGAGCGCGAGCGGGACCTCGCGGCCGGGCGCGATCGCGCGGAACACACCGACGGCCGACATGTTGTTGATGTCGACGGGCGCGAGGCCCATCGGATAGTCCTGCGTGATCGCGAGCGCGCCATCGCCCGTGTCGAGGAACGTCACGGTGTTCCCATTGGCGAGCCGGACTTCCGCCACGGTCGAGCTGGAGGTGGATGCCGCTTGATCGGTGCAAGCGGCGAGGAGGGTGGAGAGGAGCAAGAGTTTCTGCATGCCGGGTCAACGCGACCTCGTGGCAATGTTCCCGCGAATCGCCTGCCGCAAATCGATGCAGCTAGTGGCGCTCGTTCATCAGCTGTTCGGCGAGCCGCGCGACCGCACCCGCACCGTGCGCGCGCGCCTCGGTGATCAGCTCGCCGAGTCGCGCACGCGCCGCGCGGTCGCCGGCATAGATCCACTTGAACGAGGTGGCGACGATGTCGACCTCGCGGACGACGCCGTCTTCGCCGTTCGCCACCGCCTCGGCGCGCGCCTTCACGAGCTGCGCCTCGGCGCGATCGAGCTGGCCGCGCGCGGCGAGCACCTCCGCGCCGGTGATCTGGACCTCGGCGGCGAGCTCGGAGTCGCCGGCGTTGATCAAGACGGTGGTGGCCGTGTCGAGGTGCGTGCGCGCGGCGTCGTAGTGCTTGGCCTCGAGCTCCTGCTTCGCGAGCTCGAGATGTAGCCAGCCAAAATCGTCGGGGTCGGATTTCTCGTCGATCATCGCGAGCGTCGCGATCGCGAGCGCCTTGGCCTCGGCGTCGCGCTTCGCGTCGGCGAGCACGCCGACCCGGGTCGTGCGCGTACCGATCACGCCGATGTTGTCCTTCGAGTCGAGCTGGAGGCGCTCGATCTCGTCGAACCGCTCGAGCGCCGCCTTGAAGTCGCCGGCCTGTGATTCGTGCTCGGCGAGCGCGGTGAGCGCCTGGTTGAGGAGTGCGGGCTCGTGGGTCTTCCGCGCCTCGACGACCGCCTCGTTCGCGTGCGTGACGGCGAGCTGTTCCTCGCCGACGTGCTCGTCGAGGTTGCTCGTGTTGACGAGGACCGCACAGATCACGCGGTGGTGATCGTGGGCGCGCGCGATCGAGAGCGCCTCGGTGTAAGCCTTGCGCGCGTTCGCGATGTCGCCGCTCTTCGACGCGACCGAGCCGAGGTTGACGAGCGTCTCCTCGGTCAGGTTGACGTCGGCGAGCGTCCGCGCGATGCCGAGCGCCTCCTCGTAGCGGGCGCGCGCGCTGACCGGATCGTTGGACTCCGCGAGGACCTGGCCGAGATCGAGCAGCGCGGTCGCGATCGCGTTCTGGTTGCCGAGCTCGCGCGCGAGACGCAGCGCGTCCTCGTACATCTTGCGCGCGTTGTCGTAGTCGCCCTTCTGCTCGAGCAGCGTGCCGAGGTCGAGCACGGCGCGCGCGGTGCCGTTGCGATCGCCTTCGGCACCGAACATGCGGAGCGCCTCGTCGAGCGAGGTCTTCGCCTCGTCGAGCTTGCCGAGCGTGACCAGCGCCCAGCCCTTGGCCAGGCGTGCGTAGGCGCCGAGCCCGCGCTCGCCGAGCTCGTCGGCGGCGAGGATCGCGCGGTCGGCGGCGCGCACTTCGCGCACGAAGTCATTCGCCTTGTCGGCGACCTTGGCCTCGTAGAGATCGAGGCGCGGATCGGTCGACAGCTTGCGCGCGCGATCGAGCGTCGCGAACGCGGCGTCGGGCGTGCCCGCGTTGGCCTGGGCGTCGGCGAGGCCGATCGAGTAGCGGAGGTCATCGGGCCACTTCGCGACGAGCTTCTGATACGCGTCGACCGCGCGCGGCCACGCGAAGCTGTAGGCGGCGGCGTGGGCCTCGAGGAACAGATGTTGCTCCTCCGGAAGATCGCGACCGAGCTCGAGCGCGCGTGCGGCCTCGGTCTTTGCCGCGGGGTCGTTGCCCATCGCGTGCATCGCATCGGCGAGGGCGTCATGCGCGAGCGCGCTCTTCGGGGCCAGCGCCACCGCTCGCTCGAGATGATCCTTCGCGCAGGTCCCGGCGTAGCGCCGCGCGCACGCGAGGCCCTCGGCATACTCGCGCGAGGCCTCGCCGCCGGTCGGCAACGAATCGACGAGCGCGCGCTCGCGCTCGGCCGCCGACGGGCCGTCGCCGAGCGTGGTCCGCAGCTCGCCGACCGCGCGACTCACGACCTGGCCGAGCTCCTCGACCTTGCCGGTGGAGCTCGTCGACGCGACGACCACGCCCGACACCGCCTCCTGCGCGATGAACGAGATCCGCAGCGTGTGATCGCGCTGCGCGTAGTACGAGCCCGTCATCACCAGCGCCGCGTGCGAGCGCGTGCGGATCTGCTCGAGCAGCTCGGGGCCGGCGGCACCCTGCGGCGAGGCGACGTCGAGCGAGAGCTCGCGCAGCGCCTGCTCGCCGGGGACCACGAGCGTGCCCCCGACGTCGAGCCCGATCCGCGTGCGCTCGGCGATCGCGGTCGCCATCCACGCGTCGCCGGCGAGGCCCGAGACGTTGCGCGGGCTCAGCACGACGACCACCCGGCGCGGCGCGACGAGCTCGGCGACGTAGCGCTCCGCCGGGGCGCGCAGGAGCGCGAACGCGACTCCACCCGCGGCGAGGATCGCGCCACCTGCGATGAGGCCCGGCGTCCGGCGCCTCATCTTTCGCGTCGTCGCCGCCGGCGGCGGGAAGCTCGCCGCGCGCGCGATCGCGGCGGCGTTCGGCAGCGTGCGCGTCGCGTTGCTCGCCGGTTCTTCCTCTCGCTCGCGCAGCGCGGTGACGAACGCGGCGACGCTCTGCGGCCGGACCTCCGCGCGCACCGCGAGCGCGCCGCGCAGCACCGCGGCGACCGACCGCGAGATCGCGGGTGACAGCTGCGGATCGAGCCGAGCGTCGAGATCCGCGCCGTTGGTCCACGGTAGGGTGCCGGCGAGCATCATGTGCAAGGTGGCCGCGAGCTCGTAGACCTCGCTCGCCTCGGTCGCGGCGACCCCGAAGAACCGCTCGGGAGCCATGTACGCCGGCGTGCCGCGGACCTGGCCTTGCTGCGTCGAGGTCGAGGCGCTCGCGTCGGGATCGCGCGCGATGCCGAAGTCGAGAAGGACCAACCTGTCGTGCTCGTCGTCGAGGAACAGGTTCTCGGGCTTGAGGTCGCGATGCAGGAGGCCCGCGCGGTGCAGCGCCGTGATCGCATCGGCCGCCGCGTAGAACAGGTCGAGCGCGGTCGCGACGGGCAGGGGCCCACGCGCGAGCCGTGCCGTCAGCGTCTCGCCGTGAAGCAGCGGCAGCGCGAGGTACGGCCGGCCGTCCGGCAACACGCCCGCATCGAGCACGTGGATCACGCCGGGATGCGAGATCTTCGCGAGCTGATCCGCCTCGGCGAGGAACCGCCGGCGCTCGGCATCGGTGAGCTGGATGTCCGCGCGCAACACCTTGAGCGCGAGCTCGATGCCGTTGCGCCGGGCCGCATAGACGATCGCGGTGCCGCCTTCGCCGAGGACCCGCAGGGGCTCGAACTCGCCGAACGAAGCTGCGTCGACCGCACCGTGCACGGGCGCTGTATATCAGCGACCGCGACGGGAAACCGCGAAATCTCGCCAGACGACGTAACCGAGGAGGCCGACCGAGCCGAGGAACACCGTCGCGACCACGAACGGCCACGCGGTGATCGCTCGCTTGCGCGCGTCCACGACCATCCAGCCGACCGCGAACGAACACGAGATCACGAGGTCGAGCAGCATCTGGAGCGCCCACGGCTCGCGGCCGGCGAGCGCGAGGAAGCCCGTGTAACCGTGGGTGACCACCACGACCAGCGAGTAGGCGGTGAAGGCGAGGAGGACGGCGGGGGCGAGGAGCGTCTTCATGTCTCGATCTCTAGGGCGCGGCGCGGGCGCGCTCCATGACCTCGGAGGTAAGGACGTGCAGCCGTCCGCCGGAGTAGGTTCGTGACATGGCAGCCAGTTTCGGCCCTCAGTTGCGGTCATGGCGGACGACGCGGCGGATGAGCCAGGAGGCGCTCGCCGCCCGGGCGGGCGTGTCGGCGCGCCACCTGTCGTTCGTCGAGACCGGCAAGAGCCAGCCGAGCCGTGAGGTCGTGCTCGCGCTCGCGGGCGCGCTCGACGTCCCGCTTCGCGAGCGCAACTCGCTGCTCGCCGCGGCCGGGTTCGCGAACGTGTTTCGCGCCTCGACGCTCGACGCCGACGAGCTCGTCCACGTCCGCCGCGCGGTCGACCACGTGCTCGCCCAGCAGGAGCCGTTCGGCGCGATCGTGGTCGATGGCGCGTGGGAGATCCTCCGCATGAATCAGGGCGCGTTGCGCCTGTTCGGGCACTTCCCGGCGACGAGCGCGGAGGGCCTGGCCGCGACGAAGAACCTGGTCCTCGGCACCGTGCACCCCGGCGCGTTGCGACCCTACATCGTCAACTGGGACGCGGTCGCCGGCCTCCTCGTCGCGCGGCTTCACCGCGAGATCGCAGCGCGCCCGGGCGACGAGGTGCTCCAGCGGCTGCTCGTGCGCGTGCTCGCGCAGCCCGGCGTTCCCGATGCGTGGCGCGTCCCCGAGCCGGGCCGCTCGTCGGCGCCGTTCGTCGTGGTCCACCTCCGGTCGCCGACGCTCGAGGTCAAGCTGTTCACGATGCTGACCTCGGTCGGCACGCCGCTCGACGTGACCGCCGAGGAGCTCCACATCGAGTCGTACTTCCCGGCCGACGACGCGAGCGAGCGCGTGTTGCGTGCGCTCGTGCACTAGGTCGTCTACCGCGGGCAACGCGGGCGACGAGCGCCCTACATCGCGGCTGGCGGTCCTACGCGTCGAGCGGGAAACGCGTGCGAGATGTGGGTCTCGCCGAAGATCTGCGAAACCACGTCTGCGCCCGACGGGCATGGCCGCTGCACTGGCCACCTGCATGACCAACTCCTTCGCGTCGATCGAACTGGAAGCCCTCCACGCCGTGACCGGTGGCGCCGACAAGCCGACGACGCCCCCGACCA
>Ga0307509_10007738_pt1 | contig 13935 bp, 14 predicted proteins | sample 10_EM_MG_FD_202245 | JGI IMG/M metagenome (GOLD analysis project Ga0307509, IMG submission 202245) | Populus trichocarpa ectomycorrhiza microbial communities from riparian zone in the Pacific Northwest, United States - 10_EM | ecosystem: Host-associated > Plants > Roots > Unclassified | place...
GGCTCACGAACATCTAACCTATCTAATTTCTATCTATCCACCATTCCTCCGATCCCCCCACTACCTTTCGACTCGCATCACCCCGCATCCGGCTATCCCTTGCCACATCCCCAACAACTTGCTCCTCCCAACCAAAACTAAGGAAGCGAGCCCCACTCTAAACCCTTAACACAAACTTTAACATCCCTAACCTTATCGAACAACTCTCGCTCCTAATTCGTCATGTCAAACGAAATCGCCGATAACCACGACGGTCCTGCTGGCGATGAATCGCTTTTCGATAACTCTTTTCAAAACCTAAATGTCAACGATGACCATCATGACGGCGACCACGAAGGAGCTCGTACCGAAGAAGAGTATGCCCAATCGCCGCTCACCCTCCGTGCAATTGTTTCGTCTAAGGAAGCTGGCGTAATCATTGGCAAGGCTGGAAAAAATGTTGCCGACCTTAGAGAAGAGACTGGTGTAAAAGCCGGTGTGAGCAAAGTGGTTAGCGGAATCGCGGATAGAGTTCTCACTGTTACTGGGCCTTTGGAAGGGGTAACTAGGGCCTATGCAATGGTGTCTCAAACTTTGCTCGATAGCCCTCCAAGTACAACCAGTAGTGGGCTTCCTGGACCCGGAAGTACGTGATGTTTTTAATATCCTTTCCCCCTTCCCCCTGTACCCATCTGCAGTACCGGCCTTTCTCCAAATATCTGTTTCTTAAGCTAACACGAAATTTCAATCCTTTAGCTCTCCGCCTCCTCATCTCCCACAATCAAATGGGGACTATCATCGGCCGTCAGGGGTTGAAGATCAAGCACATTCAGGATGTCTCGGGGACCCGTATGACTGCTGCTAAGGAAATGCTCCCTCAATCGACTGAACGTGTGGTTGATGTTGCTGGAGATCCTGAATCTATTCGTTTAGCCATCTGGGAAATTGGGAAATGCCTTGTTGATGACTGGCAGAGGGGTACTGGAACTGTTCTGTATAATCCCGCAGTCCGCAGCCCTGGTGGTTCTAGCAGTGTTGGAATGGGCAATGGGATGGGCGGAAGTGATAGATACGGCGGCGAACGCGGTAACACTCGTTCCTACGCCCGCACCGGAAACGGTGCCGACTTTTCTGATAGCTCACCTTATCGTCGCCATGACGGGCCTTCCGGACGCCCTTCCGACCGTTCACCATCTTCCTCGAACCCCCAACCCATGCACACTGACAACGGAGAGGAAATTGAAACTCAGAACATCTCGATCCCCGCTGACATGGTTGGATGCATTATCGGCCGTGGAGGAAGCAAGATTCAGGATATTCGCAGGAGCTCTGGTGCTAGAATCAGCATTGCCAAGACACCTCATGACGATACTGGAGAGAGAATGTTTACCATCATGGGGAGTGCTGGCAGCAATGAGAAAGCACTTTACCTGCTTTACGAAAATCTTGAGGCTGAGAAATTGAGGAGGAGCAGTCAAGGAAGTCCTAACCACGAGATGGAATAGGCGTTTATCTCTTTAGGGTTTGTTTCGCTTTTGAATAAAACGGAAATTGGGAACCGTCAGGTTGATACAAATTAACTTGATGCTTATTTTGCCTGTCTCTTCCTCCCCTCTCTTTTTTTCCTCTATTCTTCACTCCATCACATTCTTACTCCTACCTTTTTTTGCTTTGTTCTTTCCATTCTTACTAGTGGACGTTTGGGACATTATTCATTTTACGAAAAGCTTCTGCTATTGTTTCTTCTGCTCAAGAGAGCGAAGATGGGAAACCGGGTAATCGCTGGGAAAGTAGCATTTTCCCTGGTGGGGTCTATATAGCTTTGGCTTAACAACTGGCGGGAGTATGATGTAATGTGCTACTGGAAACGAAACCTCGTTTTACTTGCGGGTTAGGAATCAAGGATGGCGCGATGGTGAAATGGGTCAATTAGGATGACGATTGGCAACGCGACGAGAAAAAAACAAATCCATCCTTACTTATTCTGCTTGACGCGACACATGCCTCCCCCCAAACTGTGAAAGGACTGTTTAGTGCCCGAATAACAGATTGAAAACCATCCCCAATACCACCCTTGAAATGCCTTATCGTGCTATAATACCGGCACTGTGCAGCACCGGCACCTCCTCCCCGAGATGCCTGGCAGTTTTTCAGGCACCCGGAACGGGAAAAAGTACGTGATCCGGTTATGGTGTAACGAATGCCTCTGGGGGCCTCCAATTTTGGGGCACAGCTTCGGCCAAGTAACTTACGTTCCGATTGCCGGCGGTGTAAAAATCGCTACACAGTACCCGTAGTGGTACTATACTATCCGAGAAAGCACCCATAGACTCAATCCCCCCATAATTTTTACAGTACGTGCTTTACCCTAGAGGTCCCCCCAACTACTGTAGAATCAAAACGAGCGGATGCCGAGTGACCCTCCATGCACAGGACCGTCCTGTATTCATTCCCCCCGCACCATCCTCCGACCGCGTTCCGCCGTCGAGTCGGCGCGGTATCAAGCTTGCAATTATTAGTACCTTACCCCGTTGCCGGCAACAGCCCCGTTTCATTTTTCTTTCCTTTGTAAAACAAGAAACCTCCATACTCATGTGCTGACTGGTATGGATACCCGGAATTCCATGCCACCCATCTCGCACACGCACATGATCGCGCCACAAAGCTTTTTTCTGTTTGCTCGTTTGCTCGCTCGCTGGGCGGGTGGATCTGGGGGGCAATGGGGTCCAGGCGTCTTCGGGGCAGATAATTCCATATTGTTATGATACGATATGGTGTCGGGCATTTGAAATCAGCCCTCACAGGTAATTCATTTTGCTTACATAATACACATAGATAGTTGGGCTTGGCAAAAGTGACTTCGAAAATGACCCATACATGGATAATTCTGAATTTTACTATCTCTACTAATATTGCTTTGATTGAGAATTGGAAAACATAGAATTAAAGAGGAGTGTCTTCTGAGCACTTCTGTGAAGCCATATCTTCTCAAAGATGCTGTGGTGGAGGTGGAAATTTTCGAGAATTATTCTTGTGTTAAGTTTTCGCTTGATTTCAAGTGCTTGGCACCATGCCACTCTTCTTTTATCCCCTAAACCGCTGAAACATTCAGGCCCGTTTAAAATGTTGAACACTAACTTATTTGGGAAACCGTGATATGAAAAACCCAAGGCTCGAGAAGTGCTGTAGTTCTCAGAATTGGGCAAAATCTGTAGTGCTCAGCATGGCCGTGATGGAAACGAGATTGTCCGCGCAACTTTGTTCCCGAGTACTCAAATAGGCTAGTGTTCAACATTTTAAATGGGCCTGAATGTTTCAGCGGTTTAGGGGATAGTGCTAGTACTGGGGATTATTGGTGGGGGGTTTCTGGGCGAGGGTTTGTGGGGTGGAGCTGTCCTCTCTTTTCTACGAGGGCGAAGGTGTCTGTGCGGGGGCTGAAGCGGATTTGATTAGTTGGATCTACTATTTGAGCACCGGTACTCGAGTAGAGTGGATTGTGAGAGGAGACACGTACGGTTGGAGATTGCGGGTGGTGGGGATTGTTGATTGGTTGGGGCAGTGTGGTCTGGTGGCTGTTGTAACACTGTAGTTTATGGAAGGAACATGGTGGGTGAGAGGTTGTGTTTCTTTGGGAACGGTGTTTTGTGTTTTTGCTTCTGCGAATGATTTGGAGGTGATGGGAAGGTTATTGTTTGGGTCTGTAGGTAGAGAGGTGAACAGGAGGCGGATCTATGGTAGACAGCCCTAAGTTAGTGCTTGGTCGCGTTTGTTTTGGCACGATGGACAATTCAAACGAGGATGGCGATTCGTAAGCGCCTCGACGCGTAAACTTCTTGCTCTCGCAGGCATCCGTGGTGATGTGGTGATGGTGGGGATGATGGAGATGATGGGATGATAGAGGGATTACGAGTACATACTATTCGTTTCGTACTAGGGTTCTGTTTTTCCGGGATGGCGGGTTGAGATATCCTGGTAAAGTACTGGCACTATGCTCAGGATACCAGTGTTTCCCTAAGAACTGGGCAATTCGGTTTTAATTATCATGCTGGGGTGTTTGTGAGGATAACGTGTTACTAGGGGGCAGGTGGAGAAGGAACTTGGGGTATTCTTCCCGGTGTCCAGGTACAGATACTGGTACTCGGGTGGAGTGACCTGTGGAAGGCTTGTATCCTAGGTACCAGTATGGTAGAGTACGGTGCCCGACAATGTAAATCGACCCCCCAGCCATCCAACCCCCAAATATGGTCAATTTCAAACTTCCCCTAGCCTAACGACCACAGCCACTAGCCTAAGTAAAAGTGTTTGTTTTTACAGGTACCGGGGGAGATGTTTTCGCACAACACATGGGAGGTTGACTGGCGAAATAATCCCTGTTCTGTGGGAAAAAAAATCTCCCTAGGTGCAGTGCTTGTATGACTGCCCGGAACTTGAAGGAATTCCCGCTTGCTGCCTGTGATTCTGGGGCGATTCAAAGTTTTGGCACTTTGGCATGACAGCTGCCAAATCAACAGGGCCCAAGTTAATTGCATCTGCTAAGAGCATCGGGCTGCGGCCCTGACCAGGCAGTAGAATTGGGGATTCTCCTTCCTATATACCTGATCAAATCCATGGGAAAACCAGATTATTTGCTTAGTAGGCGGACCTGAATAAGCACAGCTGTTAATTTCCTTTGTCTGGCGCAAAACTGCGCAGTGCTGTCGGAGGTGTGGCCTGGGGCGGGTCTTGGCTGGTACTGTATCTAAACCCTGTGCTTTTTCTATCTCTTATCAAGGCAAGGCATCTCCGCCCACATGGGAGGCGTGCTACAGTACGGTACTCGAGTACCGCTACCGGTATTGCGCCTGAAAGGAGACATTTTGGTCCAGTCTCGGGGCAATCAGATTCCCGGTCTGCTATTCGCTAATTAGTTAGCGGTGTACCATCCCCGTCACGCTTGTTTCGTATCCAATTAGATTACTGCCGGCATGCTACTGTATGACCCGTATTATTCTCCTTTCCTTTTCTTACTTGCCGTATCATACAAGTACTATTGGAATTACAAGTACCGGTACTGTACTCAGGTACGCTGTTTCTACAAGGGGCCACTCAGACATCGACGAGTGATCACCCTACAACCTGGTGGTACTGGGCGTGTGCGAGGTGAACCTAGCCTATCCTCTGATCGGCGTGCGCTGTAGGTTAGTAGAAAAAAGAGTGAATAAGAGTTTGGATGAGAGTGCACAACAGCTAAAACAGCCCTGTCCGTTCCTGTCCGTTCCTGATCGCCCCATGACCTTTCCCCCTCCACTGCCGCAGTCGTCCTCCTCCTCGCCCTTACTATCCCTGGCCTTTGCCGTAACCCCTACAATCATGTAGTGTGGGCCGGCGGAGGAGGAGAAAAAAATTGAAAAAGGTGGGGTTTCTTCTCGGTTTTATCTCCCCTTCTTCATCCCCTTCCCTCCCTCCTTTTCTTCCCTGCTTACATTTCCTCCGATCATTGCAGGTGTTGGCCTTCTCACCGGCTGAGATCCTTTTTCTTCCCATCTTCCTCCTTGCCTCTGCCATTCTGACCTGCTTCTGGCCTCGCACCTTGGCGCGGGGCGCATTTACACAAGTTTTTTTTCTTTTCATTTTTTAGAAGAGAGTTTTTTTTTGGTTGCTTTGTTCATTCGTCTGCATATATATATCGAACTTTTTTTCGAAGCAGCACAATAGCCCGAGTCATGGGTTCGACAACCATGCTTGCGTGGGTCTTATTTGGAGGGTTGGCTTTTGGAGCCCAGCCTGGCGTTACTTTGACGCCAGCACAGATTGCTGCGCAAACCGCTGCCTCGAGGGAGAATTCGGATTTTAGGTATCTTGATCTGCTTGTTTGCCCGTTTGCTTGTTTGCATGGGCTTTTCTTCTTCTTTTGATACCGTCAAGTTTGCTAAGCTCTGGTGATTGCTGTGCAGTAAATGGATGATGGTATCACTCGCAGCCTTTGCTGCCCTTCCGTTATTCTACAGATTTTGCTCCGTCATATATTCCCGCATTCGTCTATTGGTGTCACTCGGTCGTGAGAATCAACGCTTCTTTGCGGCCCCCCTGAGTGCTTGGGCTTCATTTATCAAGAAACATGTCATATACTCGCCCCTCCTCCGTGTCCGCCACAACCGCGAATTCCAGCTCTCGGCCGCTGTGAACGTGGGCACTCTTCCTACTCGATTTCAAACATTCTTCCTGAGTGGCTATCTGGCTGGGAATATTGTCTTTTGTACGTTTATGATTGATTATGCGGTGGATACCACATCCATGCTTGGAGAGGTCAGGAATCGTACTGGGGTTTTGGCTGTTGTGAATATGGTGCCTCTGTTTTTGCTTGCTGGGAGGAACAACCCTCTGATTCAGCTTTTGGGTATCTCCTTTGATACATACAATCTTATTCACAGGTGGCTAGGGAGGATTGTAGTACTAGAAGCTATGACGCACGTGGCCTGCTGGATGACGGCTAAGGTTATGAAATGTATGCCTCTCTTGGTTTTTACGAGTTCCGAATTTAAGACTGATAAAAGGAAAATAATAGCTGGCTGGGAGGTCGTTGCCAAGTCGATTAAAACAAGTCCTTTCATCCAATTCGGTTTCATGGTAAGTCTCCTATACCTGAAAAACATATGAATCTCTAACAATCAAAGGCAATCGTCTGCTTCGTCTTCCTCATGTTGCACTCCCCCTCTGCCCTCCGCCATGCATTTTACGAAACCTTCTTGGTGCTACACATCATCGCGGTAGCACTGGCCGTGACTGGCGTCTACTATCATTTGTCAATCAAAGGCTACGTCTGGCTCTGGTACCTGAAGGTTGCTATCGCGCTCTGGGCTTTTGACCGGGGCCTCCGCCTCCTGCGTGTTCTCTACCGAAATGTTGGCCGCAAGATGACAACAGCAACCTGCGAGGCACTTCCCGGGGACGCCATCCGTGTAACGCTTCATCTCGCCCGGCCATGGACCTTCAAGCCAGGGCAGCACCTCTACTTATATATGCCACGGCTAGCACTATGGACCTCTCACCCCTTCACTATTTCCTGGAGTGAGGACGAGCAATACGTTAAATTCGATGAGGAGAAACTATCCCTCCACCGTCAGGACATAATTCATGAGGGCCAATCCACCCTCTCCCTCATCATCCGCCGTAGAACAGGTTTCACAAACACCCTTTACAAGAAGGCTTATGACTCCACGGAAAGGATATTCACCACGCGAGCACTTGTCGAGGGCCCTTACGGAAAGGTTGATACGCTGGGTAGTTACGGCACTGTCGTTTTGATCGCCGGTGGGGTAGGGATTACTCATCCGGTACCTTACCTCCGTGAGCTTGTAAATGGATACGCGCAGGGCACAGTGGCCACACGGCGGATTACGCTCGTGTGGGCTATCCAGAGCCCCGAGCATCTAGAGTGGATCAGGCCCTGGATGACGGATATCCTCGCTATGGAGAAGCGCAGAGAGGTCTTGAAGGTTTTGCTATTTGTCACGAGGCCCAAGTCGACGAGGGAGATTCACAGCCCTTCGGCCACGGTTCAGATGTTCCCGGGTAGACGTAAGTTTTGTAATTTCGTCACCGTGTATGCTTTTTTTATACTAACCTGTTTTGCCTTGTAGCCAATATCGATACCTTGTTGGACATGGAGATCGATCAGAAGATGGGCAAGATGGCCGTCATGGTCTGCGGGGGTGGTTCGCTGAGCGACGACGTCCGCCGTGCTGTTAGGAACAAGATACATAAGGCGAATATAGACCTTATGGAGGAGGCTTTCTCTTGGTAGATTACTTCTACTGTCTCCCCTTCCTCAACTTCACAATTCTCAGTCATCCACTTTCTTCGCCTTAGGGAGTGTTTTTCTAAAACTCTCTTCTGTTCTCTCTCTTTTCCTTTTTTCTCTTTTTTTCGCACCTACCAAATTTAATTTAGATAGGTACGATAAGTAAAACCTTTCACCTGTAAGATATTTTCTTTTCTTTTTTAAATAGTACAATAGGGTAGGCAGTTCCCAAATAAAGGCCCTCATAGAATTTCACCTTTTTATTTCTGAATACACGGTGAACCCGCTTCGCCCGGTAACTAGGTACGATAGTGGCTCCGTGACCTACCGCCGGTGAGCGGACCCGGCTTTCATCATAAGTAATCACTCGGTTTGCCTTGCCTCACTTACGGTATAATACCATATCTTCCTCGTCCTTCCGTAAAGATGTGTACCGCTGCAAGCTCAATTGATAGAGATAATTCCCCAGAGGCTGACTCAATCGATGAAACCTTGCAAGTATCATAATCATAGCGGAGCGTGAACCCGCTACCCCAGGCACACTACGGCGAGAAGACACCTCGCTATACGGGTGCTATCGGACCGGAGCTGCGAGGGGCTCTATGGCGCGCGGAAAGGTACAGCTCAGGTTGGTTTCTTATTGATTACTACACGCTGTTCTCTGAGCTGAACCCCCACGGTGCCACTACCCGCTGGGGCTGAATGTTTTTCCCCCGAGCTTTACCTATGCACAAACTACGATAGCCGTAACCTCACAATGCTACCAGAGCACCCCCCCCGGCTCTTGGGGGTGCTTGATTTGTGCGCGGTAACTATCAATAGAATTAGCCTATCTTGCGGACTCCCGGGCCAGACTAATTACCTTGTTCCCATAGGCTGCCAACATATCACCGGGGGACATGTGTTTTTACTTTTGGCGAGCTGCTGTTTGCCGCTGCGCATAGGGGTGGGTAAATTGTGCCTGAGCTCTTTGCAATCCATGTTTTGTGTTATTGATTCAGTATGGCCGCACTGCACGCCTAGCGAGGGCCATGAGTTAGATCAGCTACGGCGGGTTCGGTACACTTCGGCGATTGAGGTTTGGAAAGTGGGGCGGTAGGAATTCTTTGTTGTTGTTGTTGTTGTGGTGTTGTGGTAATCTTGTAATACCATCGCCGGGAGGGGGGATGGAGGGTACGGCTTGGGTGGGGTGGGGGGATGTATTGTGGAGAGGTACGATATATAAGAGAGAGAGGGAGAGAAGCCTGCTGAGCTGTGACAACAGTTGGAGAAAGAGCTTGTATGATATCAGAGGTTTTGTACTGTGGTGTGCGGTAGTGGTTGATGAGCGGGGTGGAGGTATGATGATGGTGGCCTTTAGAGATGGGTGGGTTGGTGGGTGTAAGGCTTACTTGAATACGGTAGATGGCCTCTGGTACAAGTATTTTTTGTGGAAATGGTTTGGGAGGTTGTCTAGTGCGGCTTTGAGAACATGGGGGCGGAAAGCATATATGGGAAATAGTAAGAGTGAAATGTTTTTAAAGGATTTAAGTGGAGGTTCGCTTGATTGGACTTAGCATAGGGAGGGTTGTAGAAGGTCTTTGGTCCACACGCCGGTCTACTGGAAGTGGAAGGGAGTATCGTAGTAATGCGGGGATATTTTGAGCGCAATGGTTAAGTATTTTGTTGTATGGTTTTATGGAGTGACTTGGAAGTACTGCGAAATGTGTATATGCCTATGAGAATATTACTAGGGTTTTTGAAGTACATCTTGCCAGTGGTGTAAATGGTACTAGCTATGATGGGATATCTATCCCGGTTCTCATGGGGGAGGCGTGCGCACTGGATGAGTGGCAAATCGGGGTAAAAGCACCATCTAATGAGATATTTGAGTGAAATTGTGGAAGAAGAAAAATGACATTATTGTCATACCAAGATACAGTTCATAAGTTGTGTGCTCAGGCAGGGTTGAAAAGGGAGAAAGATTTCGAAAGCGAAACAAGAATCAACCCGAATGCCGTACGCTACGACGTTGGACTTGCCTCGCCTAGTAAGGTCTGCATTTTTTACATTTTTTTTTTGTCACTGGACGTGGTTTTTGGTGTGTTTCACCTTTTCCAGAGGAGGAAATTTCGGAGTACTTAGCACATGGTCCGTTTATTCGAGTATTTATGGTATCATAGAAGGAAAAAATAAAGCAAATATTACAGGACGCCATAAATGAAGGTTTTGTTTTAATGAGTGATAGTATATGATTTGAAATTAATTAATTAATTAATTATAATCTGTAAAGGGAATTAGGGATAGTAGTATTAAGATGTTTCATTTAAGCAAGTTGTGAAAGAGGGCATCATAGATTTAGTAGTATAGATCAAGATATCTATAGTATATACTAAAGAGTTTGTAAGAGGCAATACCTGCAAGCTCTCTTCTCTCAATTCTCCTACCCCGCTTTTCACCTTCCTTTTTGGGAAGGTGTAGGCAAGGTAAAACATCATACAACACACACATCAACCTCACAATCCTCACCCGCCCCTGAACTTGAAGCTTCATAAGGGGCTGGAAAGGCACTTTCGTGAGACAAACACACTCTACTAGCTGGTACCTTACTACTACCTCAATACATCCTGTGTGGTGGCCCCTCGCCATATCCAACAGGGACAAATGCCTCAATCCTTTGGTCAAATCTCACAACAACTGTCGCGATGGAATGTCATGAGTTTGGCCTCCCCCACAAAACAACTCGGTTGGATCGTCTCGGCACTATGTGACTAGTATAGCACTACCTCTGGTTGCACCACCGCCCTGCCTACCGTTTGCTATCTCCTTTCCTAATGCCTTACTCTTGGGTTGGTATAAGGTTATTCACAAGAAAAGGTTTCCTTGCTCCTACCAAAGCGAGAGGGGGTTTGTCTGACGGCCCTACACCCAGGATGATGAAGGATCAGATGTGAGTTGTGTTACCAATTTTTTCTTTTGTTTTTCATATGTCATGAGATTTTCAGAAAGGTTTTCTTGTTGTCTTCTGCTTCTGGCGGCTAGGTTGTCGGACAAGTGTCCTGCTTATTATGTTGGTTATTTTGTCTTGTCCCTTTCCGGTTGGAGATGTGCGGTTGGTTCCATATGAGAGGGACCTGGGATGACTTGTTTTTCCCTTGGCTGGAGGGGCTAGGGTTTCTTTGCCATGGGATACTTCCTGAATGCAGCGGATGTACCTTAGGTAGCACCTAAAAACAATCCACGGAATTAACAAAAAAATAAGAGGCAATACCTGGCAATTTTAGCCAAACATTTGAAAAAGAAGAATAAATTCCATTCCTAAATAAGTCATCATAATAGTGTAACAACTTTACCAATAGGTAGCTACAGTTGACTAGACTCCAGCTTATAGGTATGCTAGGAGGTGAGCAGAGTAAGACTAGTTCAGTATACATTAGCAAACAAAAGTGGTATGTTAGATCTACTACTTATGTGTGTAGATCCTAAGAGTGTAGACTTTGTATCTAGTGGGTTCAGAATATCCTGAGATATAATGCTGGATATGATGTATTCTGAGATATGATGCTCTACCTGCTTGTACCGTAGCCACTGTGTATATAGGGACCGTTGCCAAGGGAGGGGGGTCTAAAATTGGAGTTGGGCTATGCTATATGGGGAAGAAATAGGAGAAAAACATCAAAGCGAACGGGAAATCAAGCCTAATTTCTCTTGCTGATTGGCTAGAGAGCAAGCAGGTGATCCAACAGTGGTATATTCGTCAGCGTCACCCCCTTGGCAACGGTCCCTATATACACAGTGAATACGGTATCAGATTGCATTAAAAGACTCTGCTATCTCTAAAGTCAGATTACTTCTGAATGTATGTGGTACAACTTGAACATGTTTACCTCTTATGCATTGAGATACCTAAGTCAGCACTATGACCATCATTATACTATAATTTACTACTCATTCAGGAAGTCTTCTGAGAATATTTTCAGCCTTTCTAGATATCAAGTAAGGACTATTTTCTAGTAAAGAGAATAAGGTTGGTGCTGGTAGTATTAGATAAGAAGGCTATCATACCCATCAAGTTAATTTTAAATATTAGCCAAAAAGCCGGAGTTTTATTTTCAGAACTTTAGTTTTGAGAGATTGAAAATGCCAGCCTACTCTAGTCTGATAGTTTGTGATACCTATCATACTCTTTACTAGTGTACTACAGTTCATGGTAGTTTCTTGACACTTAGTTTCTAATATGACATGATGCACTCCTTTCTTATTACAGTATTAAATATCTACCTTCCTGGGACCTCACCTCAAGACTTTACCACAACTACTAAAGCAATTTTGAATCTGTTACCTGAAAGTTATTGGGCTTGATACTAGCTATATGCTGGCATAAATAATATCCTTGTCACATCAACACCCATGAAATCCCTTATCCTTCTAACAATTGGTTTTAACATAGGTTCCCTTATGATAACACAACTTGATAGCAAATACCTCTACAATTACTTGTAGATTCTAGATTTGATATCACAATATTATTAGGCTCAATACCAGCTATATAACAATATAAGATTTATCCCTACCCAATTATTATTTATCAAGTTATACTAAAGAGTTCTGAATTGAATAATCATGGATATCTTACAAAAAGGTTAACCAATCTGGAATCTATCACTTGATTATTGGGATTAATGATAGCTATATGCTGGCATAAGATATGTTTCTATCATATCAAAACCCATAATCCTGCTAACCCTTCTAAGAGTGTTCTTTTGGCTTTACTACTAGTAATTCAGAACTCAATAGAAGATTTCTTTACAGCTACTATATCACAGATTTTGATTCTTTCACTTGAACATTCAAGTTATTGGTCTTGATGCGAGCTACATACTAGCATAAAAGATATCTGTCACAAATCATGACTAAGCAAGGATAAGGATTTACATGACTTGCAATTGTGAGTTATATATTATCGTAGATTGATTAAGTTAAATGTTTTGACATATAGTAACTTGGGATTGTGAGTTATATACTAGTAATGTAATGACTTTGACACATGACTCAAGTATGGGTTATGGGTTTCACACATATGATGAACTTAATACATATGATTAAGGTATTATGAGATTGGATAATAGGACTTGGAGGAGTTATAAGATCAGGAAACTCCAAGGAGTAAGTTACAAGGATTAGGGGTTTTTTGTAGTAGGAGTCAAGAGAGAAGGAACCCAAAGTCACCAGGAGGATGAGCTCTTCCCACAATCATCTAAGTTATTTTGTATAATATATTATTCAACTATTACCTTACCTCTTGACTCACTCAGATGTGGGTGTATCCATCTTACTAAAGGCTAGGTTTCAGTTGTACAAGAGAAGTGAAAGACTCAGCTTTTAAGACAACTGAGGAAGGTGAACCGCTAAGTATTAGAATTAGACTCGGAAGTACAGAGTTGTTACCTGTTGCAAGTATTACTATAGTAGAAGACAAGAATTGTAGCTATATTCCTATCATATATTCCTTCATAAATATGCTAAACCCTCTGAGAGTTATCTTTTTGGCTCTATTTAGGCAGGACTTAATAGCAGATTCCTTCACAATTGCTAAACTAATTTCAATCTTGTTAGCTGTTTATCATTAGGCCTAATGCCAGCTACAGGCTAGTGTAAGGTACACCACTGGCGTATCAATATATACAAATCTACTAAGTCTTTAAAGAGTAGTTTTTGAAAAGGTAATACTAAGATACCATGAAATAGATTGTACTAGTAGATTTTTTTAAAACCACTTGACTGATTTTGATTCTGTTATCAGAAAGCTGTTAGGCTTGATATTAGCTACATCCTGGTATATGGTACTATTTTGTCAGATAACCATTCAAATATCAATATGTTCAAAATGTGAACACCAGCAGCATAATCTATTCTATATGGATAAAGCTGTGCAAGTTCAAGAGGGCTTGAAAGGTACGCTTGATGAGAAGTATAGAGCAGATTGGGGAGGTATTCTGGTTCTTAATTATTCCAAAACAGGTAGGTGGTAGCAACATATTTATACAAAAGTGTTCACCTGGATGTATGAAAGTGTAACATGTGTACATGTTCCGGTAACGGTACACAGGAGCGGGCAGTGCAGGATCTCCTATGTTTAGTTGATTTATATTTGGTTTATTTGATTTGATTTCAGCTCCGCCACTGTCTCTGAGTCA
>Ga0307509_10007740_pt1 | contig 13931 bp, 12 predicted proteins | sample 10_EM_MG_FD_202245 | JGI IMG/M metagenome (GOLD analysis project Ga0307509, IMG submission 202245) | Populus trichocarpa ectomycorrhiza microbial communities from riparian zone in the Pacific Northwest, United States - 10_EM | ecosystem: Host-associated > Plants > Roots > Unclassified | place...
CTGTCCGGCCATATTTGGTGTCTGCCTGGTTGGGATCAATATCCTCTCGTTCCAAAAGGATTTTTACTACCCCCTCATGCCCCCTAAGAGCTGCCCACGAGAGAGGCGTCCGGCCATATTTGGTGTCTGCCTGGTTGGGATCAATATCCTCTCGTTCCAAAAGGATTTTTACTACCCCCTCATGCCCCCTAAGAGCTGCCCACGAGAGAGGCGTCAGGCCATAAATTGTGTCTGCCTGGTCGGGATCGATCCCCCCTCGTTCCAAAAGGATTTTTACTATCCCCTCATGCCCCCCCTCAGCCGCCAACAAGAGAGGCGTCCGGCCATATTTGCTGTCTGCCTGGTCGGGATTCACGTCCTCTCGTTCTAAAAGCATCTTTACTACCCCCTCATGCCCCCCCGAAGCCGCCCACAAGAGAGGAGCCCGGCCATATTTGGTGTCTGCATGGTTGGGATTGATCTCCTCTCGTTCCAAAAGGATTTTCACTACCCCTTCATGCCCCCGCTCAGCAGCCAACGAGAGAGGCGTCCGGCCATATTTGGTGTCTACCTGGTTAGGATTGATCTCCCCTCGTTCCAAGAGGATTTTCACCACCCCCTCATTCCCCTGCTCAGCTGCACACGAGAGAGGCGTCCGACGATATTTGGTGTCCGCCTGGGTGAGATTGAGCTCCCGCTCCAGAAGTATCCTTACTACCCCTTCATGCCCTCCCAAAGCCGCCTCACAAAGTGGGGTCGTACCATATTTGCTCACCCGGTTGGGATTGACGTCTTCTCGTTCCAAAAGCATCTTTAGTACTCCTTCGTGCCCTCCCCTAGCCGCGCAGCTGAGTGGCGTCAGGCCAAATTCGGTGTCTCTGCGATCGGGATTGACGTCCCCTCGTTCCAAAAGCATCTTTACTATCTCCTCATACCCGTTCCCAGCCACCAACCAGAGTGGTGTCTTGCCAGATTTGTCTGCCTTGTCGGGATTCACGTCCTCTCGTTCCAAAAGCATCTTTACTACCCCCTCATGCCTCTTCATAGCCGCCCACAAGAGTGGCGTCCGGCCGTCACGGGTGTCCTCTTGGTTGGGATCAACGCCCTCTTCTTCCAAAAGCATCTTTACTACCCCCGCATGCCCGCACTTAGCCGCCCACGAGAGTGGCGTCTGGCTATAAAAGTTTCCTGCTTGGCCGGGATCAACCTCCTTTCGTTGCAAAAGCATCTTCACTATCCCCTCGTGCCCCTCCTGAACTGCCACTAAGAGCAGTGTCCGGAAACACCCGGTGCCAACATGGTTGGGATCGACATCCCCCATCTCCAAAAGTACCTTTACTACCTCGCCTTTCCCTCTTACAACGGCCCACATGAGAGCCGTTCTCCCCTGTCTGTCGACTGCATTGAGGTCCCATTCTTTCATTTCCAATGTAGCAGGAACTATCTCTACGAGCCCGAAATATGCTACTGCATGGAGTCCTGTAAATCCTGTATTTCTTCCGACCCCATAGACATATTCGATCCAGGACGAATTATTCTTCGGGGAGCATAAGAGTAGTTGAGCAGATATATGCTCATTGTATCTCTCGAGAAGCCTTAGTGCCAATCGTTTAACATTCTCCCTCATGTCCCTTCCCGTGTGCCCCCCCCAGTAAAGAGAAGCATATCTTAAAAGGGGCATTTTTGAGGTGGCCCAGCTCCGAGTTGGCGAAAGATCCCAGACAGATCTGAAATTGAGATATGTCAAGCAAACTTCGGCAATTGTCGAGTGGGGACCATGGAATAGGGTGGGATCACTTGAGAGATGTTCCTCCAGAGTGAAGTGCACTAGTCGGACTATAGACGAAAACTTCTCAACCGTGAGAAGGCCCAGACAGGATGCCAGGAGTGTCCGAACCGGAGGAACGTTTTCTCGATCAAAATCTGTAGATCCAATCTTCACCCCCAAGGCATGGCATAGCTCCTTGGCCCGTATTGGCCTTTCCGAATGCACCACCCACATCAGTGCGTTCAGTCCGAGTCCCGCCCTATTTCCCTTCTGCGCCTTCAGCCGGGTTAGGGTTGCCGTATAGGCATCGCTCAGTCCGTTGCCTCGAGCCATCTCTTTAAGTTTCTCTCTTCTCTGACTAATTGTCACCTCGGCCAGAATAGCCTCAATATTAAGCGAAACGAGGAGGAATCTAGACGGAGTCGTTGGTAAGTATACACCGTTGATAGAGGGGAAATTCCAACTTACATATTAGACATCTTCTCCAAAATAGTTGTCACAATCTCAGCCCGTAAATTATCGTTCATCACCTCTGGCTCGTCATCCATATCTAACCTCATCTTCAGATAAGATGTAATATCATCCGGGCTAGGGCTGATGGGTATCCCAACCGCATTGGGGAAATATCTCTGAATGGCTCCGTTGACATGGGGCCTTCCAGTCAGGAATATTCTAGTCCTAGGGGACTCCTGAACGATATCTCTGAGTGACTTGAGCAGCTCGGGAAGATGCTTGGGTAGGCATTCGTCCAACGCATCGATACAAATGAAGACTTGTGGTTTCGAGGCAATCGTGATCTTCAACATCCGCATCAGATCCGCAAGTAGCGGCCTCCTTCCTTCCTCAAACGCCTTCCGTACATCTTCCGGGATCTCCTTGCCTACCAGCCGCTTCAAAATCGCTCCCATTATGTCGATGACCGTTTGCTCCTGTTGAACATTGTAGTCGCAGTACAACCATGCAACGGCTATATCTTCTTCCCTTGCCTGATCACACAGGCTGTCGATTACCAGGGAACTAGTATTTCTGCCCATTAGTTGTCGCCTCTTTAAAAGAATCCCGCCCGTTACCTCAGATGTGTTTTGCCCACTCCCGGATCCCCGAAGCAAAACAAGACTGCCTTATCGGATCCACCTCCACCCCCTCTCAACTCCCGAAACTCGCTTGTCTCCAAGAGCCAATTCCCGACACCTTCAAACCGGTCGGCGCGCACGGTATGATGTCTGTTTTCTGGCTTCAGTGGAGAGAGCCAATGCATAATATTTGCATCTTCATCGGAGTTATAGATGGTGGTGTTGTTGTAGTTGTTGAAACTATTGTTTACGTTGCCGTAGCTGGTATTGCCGTGGCCGAATGTGACACTCGTATTCCGGAACATGATGCTTGGTCTAAAATTTCGGCTGTGTCTAGAAACGGTAGAAATATGAAGGGTTGATGGGGGGGGTTTACAAACTTTCCTGTGGGCGAAGCTGAAGAGCGGGGTTATCTGGTTCTTTTGTGGCAACCACCGCCCAATCGTTTTCACGCCAAGGAAAAATGAATTCAATGGAGGTTTTAATGGATTGCTGCAGCCTAACTTCGCCCCGGAGATTGCTATGACTATAATACACTCGAGTACTCGCAATGTCGAAGCGTTTTTTTAAAAAGACTGCTATTGCATACCGCCCAAGTCCAAGCAAAAAGGCCGAATTTTGGTGGTATGCAATAGCAGTCTTTTTTAAAGACGCTTCGACATCGCGAGTACTCGAGTAGGTGCTCTGCTATGCAACTGGTATGCAGGCATAGGGCACAGCACTCCATGAGACAACAACGCGACTGAAGTCTCTATGATCTGAAAGCTGCCGCCCCATATCTCATAAGTTGGACTACCGTAGAAACTTGAATAATTGAACCGCGTGCTATGTCGTTGGACTTTCCTCTCTCAGTAAGGTCAAGAATTTTTTCTTTCTTTCTGTTTCGGAAGGGGGAAAAAGGGGCTGTGTTTTTTGCCCCCGTCCCAGAGGAGGAAATTCTGGACTTCATAGCACACGGTTCAATTATTCAAGTTTTTACGGTAGTCCGCAACTGTAAATCAGAATAAAACACGCAGCAGCAAACTTTGCACCCCAATCTGTAAAACTATTATAGGGAGGCGAGATATATTAGAGAAGAGATTCTACCCAATGCTCACGCCCGTGAACTCTAAGTAACTGCAAATCAGCTACTCGTTTGCATATTTGGTAGCCATGGCTCCTTGTTTTGGGAGGTAATGTGTAGAAAACCTCACTAAATATTGGTTCAATTAAGGGGCTGTTTGGCGTGACAATTTTGGGATGGCAAACCATGGCTTCGGTCCAAACCATGGTTTGTAACTACGGCACCGTTTGGTTAATGTGAATTACAAACAATGGTTTGCAGCGACTAGCACGAATTTTTTCACCATTTACGGTATTGGGTATGAGGTTCTTCCAATCACTGTTGTGCAATCATGGTTTTGTAGCCATACAAGCTTCACAAAAATGCCAAACAGCCCCTAGGTTAGGCACTAAGTTAGGGATTGGTAGATTGAATTCAATCCATTCTTTTTTTTTTATCATATCACCGTTCACAACAACCACAACCTAAGATTCCAAACTGGAACCCCTCCGCAGAATGAAAACCCCAGCCCAGCGAGACAAAAATTAACTACTTTCTACCTTACCACTATTATCCCTCAACATTGGAAAGATCCAGGGATTTTTTTTACATGCTAGTCTAACATGGTGATTCACAAACTTGAAAATCAGGTTGCAGAAAAATGCTGGGAATTCTGAGAGCTGGGGTTCTAGGATGAGAGCTTAAAAAGACTGCCGGGACGGTCGATTTGTGTGGGATTTCTACATGGAGGCCAAACTGGTTTGATTCGCTTACTTCTGTAGTGTGAAAAAGATTGTCAATTTTATATATTAAATTATCTATGATCACCTTTCATTTGAATATTTTTTAAAGAATAAAATTTATTGTCTACCTTGGTTGTAGGTGGCTAAAGTTGTGCATTTTGTATGGAAAACCAGGTGGGGGTCAATTTCTTTTGTAGTCAGGCTCAGAGGGAAATCGACGACGCCAACACAAAACCAAGGATTAATGGAACGGCAACATAGTGGAACAATACATAAATCAAGACACCAGAATTTTTGGTACTGGGTACAGTACAGGATGTTATCCCCATGACTGCAGAGTTGGGGATGAGCCGCCAGTGACACTCAGCAGTCCAGTATTTTTCCTTGTAAACCCAGACCGTACTAGGTAGAAAATGCTAATATTGTCCGTGGACAAAATTAACCGCGGATCAGCCAAGAGGGAAAAACTTAAGGCATGACAACAATACTCCCCTACCAACCCCACCATCACTAAAAGCAAAGAAAAAAAAATCATTGATGTAAGTGTAGGGTAGAATACATTGTAGAAATTCATATTTGAGCTAGAGAAAGCTCTTTAAGTGGTGTTGAAAGTGTAGCCTGATGAGTAGCGCTGCGTTGCCATCCATGGTTGATCCGCGGTTAATTTTGTCCATGAACAATATAAGTTATTCGTCAAGTGCTTACAAGAAAGGCCATCCCCAAAGCTCACAAAAGTCGCCCACAACCTATTTGGTCATTGGCTATAGTGTTCCTCAATTGTGAAAAAGAAGGGTATCCAGGACTGCTGTTACTTAGCATGAAATTCGGATTTTTAACCAGCTTTTAATTCAGGAAAACGTATTTTGAGGTTGCTGAAGTTTGGTGAATTTGGTTCAAGGGCGTTGAGGTTAGTGGATACCCGCGAGGCGGCTTGTCATGATCAAGAAGTCCTCATCTGCCCTCCAGCTTGTTCACTATACTCTTCATGTTTATATCACCCATAATTCCAACTTGTTCATTGAGCCCTATTCAATGATTGGCCCAGCCTGTTTGGTCTATGATACCGCGACGTTGGCCAGGTTAGCGGCATTTCGCCCACTGTCTGTTCGGTCCCACCAACCATCCCTTTTGCGGATTATTCTTCCTCCTACTGGGGTACGCGCACTGGGCGGCGGGCACGTGAAAGCGGTTGCATTGGAACAACTTGATGGATACGATAAACACATATCCTCGAAGGTCCGGTTATTGCGTGGGGCTCTTACTGTATTTGGCACCATTTTGAACGGTGACAGCTGAGCGGCGGATACACCGGACAAAAGTGCATGAGTTTTCGTGCAACGCAACCATCGCTATAAAGAAAATCTCCCCAACACCCGTGAGGTCAAAATCCAACATAATGCCAGCAACACAACCTACCGACACACACTAAAGAAAGAGTACTGATAAGGCTGCAGAGGCCTTGCATTGCCTTGTAAAACTTAGTCTTCTAGGCCAAAGAATGGTGGAAATAGGTGCGAGTCAAGCACCTCAGAGTGGGTCTTCTTCTAAGAGCAAGTTAAGTTACCCGGCAAATACCATCAACATATGGAAGTGCTAGACCTTGGGCTCCACAATCCTAGCCCGACCCCCATTTTTGCCTGAAAAAAATTCTAGTTCTAAGAGAGACTTGACTTAAGCATGCAGGGACACTATGTAAAGGGCTCATGGTGGCATGGTGGCGGTGATCGGTGCCCTGTGTACTTTATTCCAGATGTGAGGAGCTTTTTTTTCGCTGGTTGCCATGCGGAAAAACTCATGCACTTTTGTCCTCCAGGATAAGCGACGAAATGGTGGAACAGCGAAGCGGCGGCTATTGTGCGAAACGCAAAGATTCAGGTCACACACAAAAAAAACAGATCGCCAATGCACAACATAGAGAGGGGAACTTTTCGCATTGAACTGCTCGCTCGCGCTCGCGACTCACGGCGACGCTCAACTACTGTAACTAACTAACGGTGAAGACAGGAGTAGGTATAAATAACAAAGCAACGAAGTCCTCCTATCCTTCTATTCTTCTATCGATCGCGACCCAGATCCATTCTTTTCCACTCATGTCCCCTTTTCCCCTCCGCAAAACTATTATGCTAACCAAGTAAAGACAAACGTCACGAAGAAAACTACTTCATGCTCCACAGCCTCCGCGCATCCGATGCTTCCCCATATCCTTCCGACTCGCGGCCGTATCTGACTCTTTTAGAATCGCATTGCTTCCGGCGCTGCACCGATCCCAAGCGCATATCCGAGGCGGTTGTCTGAACGATTATGGGATATAGTCGGCTACACGTATTCTGAGCATGCTGAACAGCATGGAAGACTTCCGCTTTCCTCCCGGCGGAGGTGTTGATCGAGAGCGCATGTCCGAACTTCTTTGTCTGAACATTGAAGAGATAAGCTGCAAGCGCAAGGGGCAGAGCGTGCCGTGCAGTATGAAACAAATTCCAACATTGGCCTTTTGATTGTGCAAACCGCCCTACTGGGTTTACGGGACTTGCGGTGCGGCATACTCCGGATGTGTTGAGATAACAGTCGCTTCATTGGAGGTGAATAAATGGGACGTGCGGACGGCGGATCTGAATGGTAACAGCACTCGCCTGGACCGCGTGGAATGGGAATGAGGGGGTCGTGAGGATACTGCTGAGACAGAGTGATGCCAAACCCAACACAAGTCACCACTATGGACATACACCACTCTCGTTTGCTACTAAGAACGGAATGAGGTGGTCATGAGGATACTTGGAGAGAACGGGGCTGATCCCAACATAGCCGACACAGCATATCACCGAACACCGGTTGGCCCCGATTCCAAGAATGGTCGTGAAGGGCTCACGAGAACACCGGCATGCGGGGGTCATGAGGATACTCCTTGGACGCAACGATGTCAATCCTAGCACGGCTGACACCATTTATTGCCAATTGCCGCTAACATTTGTTGCTAGGGATAGGCATGAGGAGGCCGTAAGCATACTACTCTAACGAACCGGCATCAATCTCAACATGGCTAACGAAGATGGCTGAACACCACTCTGATTTTCTGCCGAGAATGGGCATGAGGGGACCCAAGGGTACTGCCAGTAAGAAACAGCGCCAATCCCGATATACCTTACAAGTATGGGAGAAGACCCCTCTCGCAGCTGCAATGGGCATGAGAGAACCGTAGCGCCGCCGTGAGACCGACCTGATTTTCCCCTCTAATACACAGCTAGCCCAATAACCAACAGAGCTCTTACCCGAGCCGCCAGCGCTATCTAAACCCTCTTTCAAACTATCCGCAGGTTTTGGCATCGAAGGACAAACCCCGACTCTTCCTCCTCCGTCTACTAGACATACTCCTCCCAGCAATAGAAGAACTTTAACGAAACTTAATGCTAAGATTGCTACTCACCATTTTCTACAGGCGAGCTAAAAGGCGACCGCAGATGCCAATCCACGGGCTTGGATCACCCAGCTGGAGTTTCCCGTTATCTCATTGCCCCCTCCCCCCTCCTCCGCATCCACCCCATCTCCCCTGCATTGCTTGTTTTATCGCTCGGATTTCATATAACCCATTTTATACACATCAGCAGTCCATTAGCGCTCTTCTCACCTCCCTTCTCTAGATATATACCCTTTTAATTTATCTTTCATTTCTCATACCCATTAAATCCTGTTATTCCGCACCCGTCCTTGATTGATCTTGCATATCCTTCTGCTCTTGCGCCACCCAGACAGCAACAGTACTGCGCTATAGCGGGGTAGATGGAAGGCTTACAGATATAAAATAAGATACATATATCTGCATCCTATAAACATGAGAAGGGCACCCTACTGGAATCAATGGAGAAGAGTTTATGGTTGACGTTTTCCGGGTAGCTCTATTTCTCCTCTTTTGCCTTGCTCTTTTATTTTTCCTTCCCCCATCCACCCTCCGCCGGTCTACCGGATTGCCAGATAAACCTTTCTGCTTGCTGGCACCGGACCCACCAATTTCCTTCCTTCCGGTATCTCTTTTGAACATCATAATCTACTGTGCATCATCCCATCACTCCTCAGTTAATATCACCATCCTTTGCCAGTTGTGGCCCCCACCGCCAGAAAAGTGTCGTAGGGGCTTTTCGCTATGTATAAGAAGCTCAACTTGGGGAACAACTTAAGCGTGGGAAAATCGGTTAGAAACTCTCTCTAAAAGCTAGATTAGTATTATATATGCAAGTCCTACAGTAGGAATAGTGTGTAGTAAATAGGAACTTTAGGAGGTCCTAAAACTGACAGCTGAGACCAAATATTTTGTTATGATGCTATCGATTATACTATTGTGATCTGTATTTAGAGCTTACAGCCAAACTCCCAGGAGTGTTCAAACAATATGGCGCCCTACGATGTTATAAACTCATACGGTATATACGGTAAATTACATCTGCAACTTGCAGTGCTCGCAGACTTCATTTCACACCAAAATCTTTGATGTCGGGTGATCATTTATTTTATTTTAGGAACCTCAGGAAAAAAATCTCAAGCTCTCCAGCCTATCCGTTTGTAGACAGCTGCTTGTCCCTATAGGACCAAAGTGAGGAAATAGATAGCACAGCGGCGGACAGTAGAATGAGAGGATTTCGCTTGAAACCTGGGCACTGTGAAGGAAGGGTAGGATATATAGCTTCCACAACTTCGTTAGTCCTCATCTAAAACTAACCATAAAGACAGGTATATAAATGAAACGCAAGTAACACATCGCGATCATTTTACCGCACCTATTTCTATATCTCTCCACATGTCGGCATTCTCCTGCGTGCCCACATTCCTTCTCGCATCCTCCTGGAACGAAGGATAGACATGTCGGGATAATCTCGGAAAATGGCTAAGGCGCTCGAAAAGTATATTATTATCGCGAGGGATCTTCAACACTCCCGTGATTTCCAGAATCAACCATACCCTTCGACCATACACTTCTAATCTCGCCTTCCTCGAGCCCCATATCCCCCTAATTCCTCCCGATTCTCATTTTTCCCTCTGGATAAATGTTAGAATATGGTTTCTTTCTCCTTTCAAACGCTTCTTCTAAGTCTCTATATTTGTTCTCAAGCCGGGCACAAGTTCGGTCTTCTTTACACTTTCTTTATTATTCCTTTTGTTCCTATATGCTTTCTTTCAATGCCTTTGTTCTTTGTTGCGGAAGTTTGGTGGAAGCGGAACCAAGCCACCTCACTATATAGCTTGTCTATATCTTTCCTATCATTCTAGGAGTAGTTGGCGGTAATCAATGATCTTGACTGTCGGCTATTATTACTTCCCCGTTGAAACGATTGCGCGTTGCTACAATAAATCTTCTTGCATCTTTTTGGCGCACATGTCTAACCAGGCTAATAGTGTTTCGCTAAACCTATCTCAAGCTATCGTCCCATGTTGTATTTCATGCTCTAGAAGCTCGCCTTTTGGGCCAAGAATAATGGAATAGGGGATAATGATCGGAGGGGAGATTTTACGGAGTGAAGCGAAGGGGCTCAAGTGAATATACGGAATTTTGCATCAGCCGGCTAGTCTGTCCAGGATTGCTTCACGTAGAAAGACATATGCAATGTTAAGGAAAGTATATGGAGGGGGAAATTTTCATAGGAGCAGAACTGTCAAGACTGGCGTGTCCCAGTCTTGCAGACTCATACTGCGGCCAATGAGTTGGAGAATTTCCCAAATTTCCAACAACATTGATCTACGAGTGATGGGATGTGACTGGTCTTGGGTTATCTGATAGGACGGATGGGAAATTTTGATCTTTGTATGCTTCCGGGGATATGAAAATGATGTGTTAGGGAACCAGAATTTCTGTTGATCTGTTCAGCGATCCCGAGCTGCCAGTCCGGCCGTGGTTTTAAAAAGCCTTGGTCAGTCCGGTCGAAACCTCCGGCAGCCGCCAAAGCCCGGGGGCGCCCAGGCAACCGCCAGGCCCGACCCTGAAGTAGTCCAGATCAAAGCCTGCAGGCCTCTCACGGCAAATGGCTCAGAATACGGGAACTAAAAAAAGCAGTTTACGATGCTATAGATTTCTCTTATGTTCAAAATATGGCTATGGTGCACAATCTATACTGCTATGTAGATAATACTACGCAAGTGCGAGGGGGTTGCATTGCACGCTAAGTGAGGAGGAGTTGTGTGGTAGGAGAGCAGATTGGTAGGTATTCTGGTTCTTATTCTTCTAAGCGAGATGGGCGTATTTTTTTTTTGTAAAATCCTCTGAGTTTATTTGGTATTTAACTACAGGAAAACTCAGGCTTGCACCCTAAAGTATGGCCTAGAAAAACCTTAATATAACATAAGAAACCCCATCATCATCTTCTTAACAAATAAAAGTGTAGAATCAAAGTCTACATAATAACCATAACATAAATCATAGTCATCAAGTGGTCATTTCCTCCTCGTTTCCATCCGTCTTCTCATCTTGAGCATTCTTAGGGTGGGAGGGGCGCTGGGCTGTGTGGGCATCGTGTGGGCCATTGCAGTTCACACACCTGAGTACGGTATGGTTGCAAGGTCGGCTGCGTATACGACAGGTAGCGGTGGGACAGGCATGGTTCCCTTTGGGGTGTGGAGAGCCTAGTATCATGCCTGATAAGCTTTCGTAGGCCGATTGAATTCGGCCTATATGGGCCTAGGCTGTCTCCCAGAGCGGCCTGCCTTAGTCTGACCTACCATCGGCCTGACCTGTTGGAAACACGCTTGCAGACCTCATTTCACACCAAAATCTTTGATGTCAGGTGATCATTCCTTTTTGTTTTGTGGTTTCAGGACCAAACCCTCTGGGGCCAGCTTGTATCATAATCCATGAGTGGACAGCAGCTGACCACTACACTATTAAAACAGGGAGACAGGCGCCACAGGCGCAGTCTAAAATGCGAGAGTTTCCTTAGAACTTAGACACTATGAAGGAAGGGTAGGATACGCATCCTCTATAGCTTCATTTTCGCTCTCAAAATATACTCGGGGTAACGACAGGTGGATAAATAAAGCACAACATATCCTGATTCTTTTATTGCTCACTACACCTATTTCTGTATCTCTTCACATATCAGTATCTCCCCACGCGTCCATATTCTACTTCATATTTCTCAATTAATGATTGGTTGGAAGACATGTTAGCATAATGATCTCTGTAAAAATGGCTTAAGCACTTGGAAAGTATATTATGCTCCCGAAAGTTCATCAACAACCCTGTGACTAAGAATCAATCATACCCTTTTAGCATACATTTCTAACCTCGCATTCCTTGAGCCTCCTATTCCCCTAATTCCTTCCAATTCGCATTCCTCTTCTCCAGTAAATCTTCCTACTGTACATCTTTGTCTAGGAAAACTGAGTTCGCTAAGGGTATCTTAAGTTATCGTATCGTATTGTATCATATGCTATGTAAACTAGCCGTTTTCGTGGGAAAAATATTTCGAATGGGGAGTGATGATCGGAGGAAGGGTCTAACGGAGTGAAGCGGAGTGGCTCAAATAAATGCAGGGGATTTTGCAGTAGGCTGCAAGGGTATTCAAAATCCCTTCCAGGAGGAAAAGAAACATATAGAAAGCAAAGGAAAAAGACAGAAAAGGGGAAATTTTTCATAGGAGAAAAACTATGAAGGCTGGCATGTCCCAGTGGTGCAGACCTATACACCGGCCAACGTGTTCAGATATTTACGAAACTTTGAATAACATTGGTTGGCGAGTGATGGGATGTGACTTGTCTCGGGTTATATGAGAGGGGAATAGGAAATTTTGATTATTGTATGTTTTGGGGAATATGGAAATGGAATTGTGATAGGGAACCAAAATTTCTGTTGAATGGTCTGGGCGAACGTATTTGAGCAGTCAAGTCTGGACTGGCAAAGTCAGCTACAGTACATTAAGCCAGTGCTTAACCAACGGTAGCCGGCCATATGGTAATCACAATACCCCTATCCTAGCTTTTAATAGCACAAGTACAAGGGTTTGTGGAGAGTCCATGCAGCCCTACAGAAGCCTCGATACAGCACTACTACAATATGTCTCAATACAATGGGGGAGGCTTCCCACAGTATTGGTATTGCCCGTGGACAATATTAACCGGGGATCAACGAAGATGAAAAACCCCGGCCATGACAACAGCACTTCCCCACCAACCCCAATTCCATCAAAATTAGAAAAAGAAATTAAAAATGTAAATTCGTAGTAGAGTTACTAGAGTACATATTTGAAACTAATATTTGATCTGGAGAAATTTCTTTTGGTGGTGTTTAAAGCGAAGGGTGACAGGGAGTGTTGGGGTTGCTATCAATCGTCGGTGCGGGGTTAATTTTGTCCACACACCATAGTCTAACAAAAGCGTGAAATACAAACTCCAGGTCGCAGTTGTATTCTTTTAATATCACAGGTCCATTGAAGCAAGGTATCGAACTGTGAATATTGGTCAAACAGGATACAGCCTAAGGGAGTCAAAGCCATGCAAGATTAGACCAGAATTTAAGAGATTAAAATCTAATGAATTCTACTCATGTCTGGGAAGTTACCATGAACGGAATGGTCTCATTGGCCCAGGGTGACATCTCTCAAACACACTGTACTCTATGGTTCTTACTGTCTTCAAGTGGGCCAATAGATATTGGGTGTCTGAAGTGAGAGTGGGTCAAGGGGAATACCTTCCGATAAGTTGCCGCCCCACAAACGCGCGGCCATCTATCTCCCCCGTAACTCCCTTGTCATATCTTACAAAATTCCAGGCGGAGAATACAGTTAGTCGTAACCGGGCTTTGGATGGTTCGTGACTGGTCCATGGTTTGGGTGGGAGCCACAAAATTGGCTTTTGGAAAAACTAGAATAATCGAACATCACACTAAGACATCTAAGACTCCCTCCTTTAGATCAGAAGGGAAAAGAATACTGAAAAAAAGCTGTCTTTTAGACCTCTGAGAAAAATGAAATGAAAAAAACAGCAACCAACCTTACTAGGAGAAGCAACTTAGAGGCTCTAGTGTGAGGACCAATCATTGTAATTCCTATGGTAATCTATCTGCCAATTCTTACCGAGCCCCCCACCTCTCCCCGCTTCTTGGACTTCGCCTGGTATATAAAGTACTAGCAGCCCGCCTCAAGACCTTGAGGACCTATCCTGGGTGATAAAGTTAATGTAATAAGTATTGAATATGGAGATATATTGTATGGAAGGGGTAGATAGATGGAAAGATTGTTAAAGAGGAAGACTTGAAAGTCATGTGGTATCGGAGCAACATAACCTTGCATGAGAGGGAGCAGATATTGTAAGTAAAGGGTTAATAACTAAAACTGTGCCTATCATAACTT
>Ga0307509_10007741_pt1 | contig 13931 bp, 11 predicted proteins | sample 10_EM_MG_FD_202245 | JGI IMG/M metagenome (GOLD analysis project Ga0307509, IMG submission 202245) | Populus trichocarpa ectomycorrhiza microbial communities from riparian zone in the Pacific Northwest, United States - 10_EM | ecosystem: Host-associated > Plants > Roots > Unclassified | place...
TGCAAGTGGTCATGGCAAATCTGCAAGACGTGCGCTGGGACGATATCCGGATCTTCCTCGCGGTCCATCGCCGGCACACGCTCGCCGCCGCGGCGGTGCGGCTCGGGCTCGACACCTCGACGGTGAGCCGCCGGCTCGCCGCGCTCGAGGGCGACCTCGGCGAGCGCCTGTTCGAGCGGACGCGCGAGGGCCTGGTCCCGGCGCGCACCGCGGAGCGGGTCCTCGCGGCGGCCGAGGCGATGGAGGCGGCGCACGCGCGGTTGACCCGCGACGCGAGCGACGTCGAGCGGCTCGCCGAGGGCATCGTCCGGATCTCGACCGCGCCCGGGTTGTCGAGCACGTTCATCGCGCCGGCCTTGCCGCGCCTGCGCAAGAAGTATCCGCGGCTCGCGATCGAGCTCGACGCGCACGTCCAGCCGCGCGACCTCACCCGCCACGAGGCCGACCTCGCGGTGCGCTCGGTGCGGTCGACGGGCGCGGAGCTGGTGACGACGAAGCTCGGGACCGCCGACTGGGTCGCGGCCGCGTCGCCGAAGGTCGCCGCGAAGCTCGGCCGGATCACCGACTGGGGCACGGCAGCGTGGATCCAGTGGGACCGCGACCTCGCGTCGTTCGCGCCGGCGCGCTGGGTCGCCCAGCACGTACCGGCCGCGGCGATCGCGTTGCGCACGAGCGACTTCCCGGCGCAGCTCGGCGCCGCGAGGGCCGGCCTCGGCCTGATGCTCGCGCCGGTGCCCTACCTCGCACCGTGGAATCTCGTCGCGGTCGCGCACGCGCCCACGGTCGCGACGGGCTGGCCGTCCGACGATCTGTGGCTGGTCGGCCACCGCGCGCTGCGCGACGTGCCGCGCGTCGCGGCGGTGTGGGAGTTCCTCGCCGAGGAGCTCCGTCCGGCGACCAGCTAGCCGCGGTAGCGCTTGAGCCGGACGTAGAGCGCGCTGCGCGAGATGCCGAGGCGCGCGGCCGCGGCCTCGACCGACCCGCTCTCGTGACGGAGCACCGTCTCGACGTGCTTGCGCTCTGCCTCGTCGAGCGTGAGATCGACCGCGTGCCGGCTCTCGAGCACGCGCTGGACGATCTCGAGCAGGGCCGGGAGCTGCACCGGCTTCTCGAGGAAGTCCTCGGCGCCCTGCTTGACCGCCTGGACCGCGAGATCGATCGACCCGTGCCCCGTCAGCATCACGATCGGCACGCGCTCGTCGATCTGCTTCAGCACCGGCATCAGCTCCAGGCCGGTCACGTCGGGCAAGCCGTAGTCGAGGATCGCGAGGTCCGGAGGCCGGACCCGAAACTCGTGCTCGGCGGCGACGGACGTTTCGGCTTCGAGCACCTCGTAGCCGTGCGCTTCGAAGTACCTCCGCATCCCCGTCCGCACCCTGGCGTCGTCGTCGATGACCAGGAGTCGCCCCATCGATGTGACTACAAAGTGAACGCCTGGTCGCGATGCGTCAAGGGTTGTGCAATTGATCCCGAAATCAGGATCGGTGCCGGCAGGTCGACTAGCCACCTCTGCAGGTCGTGTGGCCGTACGCGGATGTAAGTCTGTCGTGCGCGGTCGACGCTCGTTGCACTTGGCGTGAAGCCAGTCGGTGAACGCGCACCGCAGCATCGCCGCGAGCGCCTACTGCGGGTCGCGCGCGCAGGCTGGCATTTTCACTGCAAAACGCTCGGGCACACCCTTCTTCTCAAGGAGTACCGATGAAGACCGAGCTCGAGACCCTGACCGACGACCAGCTCCTCACCGCCCACGGTGGCATCAGCGCGTCGGCGCGCTTCGTGATGATGCACGAGTCCGGGGGCAGCGCGACCGCGGGCCATCTCCACAAGCAGGGCCGCGGCGACGGCACGCGCGGCAATCACTCGTCGGCTTTCGGCGCGTTCCAGATGATCGAGGCGACCCGCAAGCACTACATGGGCAAGAACTACCAGTCGACCGACTTCAACACGCAGTACCAGGCGGCGACGCACTACGTGAACGATCGCTACGGCGGCTGGAACGGCGCCGCGTCGTTCTGGAAGAAGCACCACTGGTACTAGACGAGCGGCGCGAGCAGATCGTCGACGTCGCGATCGGTGAGGCTCGTCGAGGTCGCGTCGCGGTCCGCGAGGATCGCGTTCGCGAGCGCGCGCTTGTGGCGCTGGAGCCCGAGCATGCGCTCCTCGACCGAGCCGGCGACGATCAGATCGTGGACGAACACCGGCTTGGTCTGGCCGATCCGGTGCGCGCGGTCCGTGGCCTGGGCCTGCGCGGCCGGGTTCCACCACGGATCGTAGTGGATCACCGTGTCCGCGCCCGTCAGGTTGAGCCCCGCACCGCCGGCCTTGAGGCTGATCAAGAACACGTCGCTGCGGCCGGCCTGGAACGCGTCGATCGGCTTCTGGCGATCCGGCGTCGAGCCGGTCAGCGTGACGTGGCCGATGCCCTTCGCGAGCAGGCCCTCGGAGATCAGGCCCAGCATCCGCGCGAACTGCGAGAACACGAGGATCCGCCGGCCGTCCGCGAGCTGGTTCGTGATCATGTCCAGGAGCACGGTCAGCTTCGCGCTCGCGGTGACGTCGCGCGCGGCCTCGCTCGAGACCAGCCGCGGATCGCAGCAGACCTGGCGCAGCTTCAACAGCGCGTCGAGGATCGCGATCGTCGAGCCGGCGAGCCCGCGCTGCTTGATGTGGGCGCGGACGTCGGCATGCGCCGCGACCCGGATGCTCTCGTAGAGCTCGCGTTGCGCACCGGCGAGCTCGACCGCGTTGACGAGGTGGGTCTTGTGCGGGAGCTCCTTCGCGACCGCGTCCTTCGTTCGGCGCAGGATGAACGGCCTCACCCGCTCGCGCAGCGCGGTGATCATCTGCCCCGCACGGACCTTGTCGCCGCCGTCTTCGATCGGCTGGCGGAACTGGACCGTGAACTCGTCGCGATGGCCGAGCAGGCCCGGGTTGAGGAAGTCGAACAGCGACCACAGCTCGCCGAGGTGGTTCTCGATCGGCGTGCCCGACAGGCAGACCTTGTGGCGCACGTCGAACGCGCGGAGCGCCTCGGCCGCCTGCGCGTCGTGGTTCTTGACCGCGTGGGCCTCGTCGAGGACGAGCAGATGCAACGGAATGGCTGCGAGCTGATCGCGGTCGCGCGCGGCGAGCGGATAGTTCGTGATGATCACGTCGTGGCTCGCGAGCTGGGCGAGCTTGCCGTGGCGATCCGGCCCGTGATGGATCGCGACCGTCAGGCTCGGCGCGAACTTCGCGAGCTCGCGCTGCCAGTTCCCGATCAGCGACGTCAGCGTCACGATCATGGCGGGCCGATCGAGGCGGCCGTGCTGCTTCTCGAGCATGACGTGCGCGATCGTCTGCAGCGTCTTGCCGAGCCCCATGTCGTCGGCGAGGACGCCGCCCGCACCGTGCTCGCGCAGGTGCTGCAACCACGCGATGCCGTCGCGCTGGTACGGCCGGAGCTCCGCGCACAACCCGTCGGGGGTCGCCGCGCTCGTCGTGCGCTTCGGCCCGAGCGCCATCGCGTACGCTTGCTCGCGGATCGCCGCGTCGCCGACCCAGCGCACCGGGCGAGATCCGTCGTGGAGCGTCGCGCAGAGATCCGCGATCAGCGGCGTCCGGATCGCCGGCCCCCTCAGCCCCTTCCCCTCGCGATAGAGCTCGAGCAGGACCTTGCCGAGGAGCCGCAGCCGCGCCGGCGGGATCGGGAGCCAGCGCTTCGCGTCGACCCGCACCGCGATGTAGCGCCGCGACGATCGCGCGAGCCCGGCGAGGTCGCCCGCACCGTCGAGCAGCTCGAGCAGGGCCGGCAGGAGGTTCACGCGCTGGCCGTCGATCTCGATCCCGAGCTCGAGCCCGAACCAATCCGGTCGCTCCGGCTCCGCGCTCGCGCCGACCACGAACGGCGCATCGGCCGCGACCACCTGCCACGGATACTCCGCGTCGATCTCGATCTTCCAGCCCAGCGCCTTCAGCTGGGGCAGCGCATGTGCGCCGAACGCGCACAGCTGATGGGCATCGCCATCGACCGCGAGCACGTAGTCGATCGGCGAGCCCGGCGCGACCGCGCAGTCGTCCAGGCTCGCGAGCTCGATCGCGCCGAGGCCCTCGAGCACGCGCACCGCCTCGAGCTCCGCCGCCCGGTCGCGCCCCGCCGCCGAGCCCGGGCGACTCCGCACCCGCCGGCCTTCGTAGAGGAAGTCGAGCCGGACCATCGCGGTCCGGACCTCGTCGCCGTGCTTCGTCCCGTCGTCGACGTACAGGGTGTCGGCGAACAACCGCAGGCACGGCACGCAGCGCGCGGGCGCTACAACCCCGGTAGGGAACAACATCGAGTCCCGTCAGCCTGCCCAGGTCCGCGATCCGCGTCCAGTATTCCGGGCGGTCGCGATACTGATCGGATGGATCGTGGAGATCCGGAATGAGTATTCTCCGCCAATGCGGGTTGCGTCGTTCGTTCTCGTGGTCGCAGGGTGCGCGGGCCGCGGGCCGGTCCTGGCGGGCGGGGGCAGCGGCGGCCTCGTCGCGTACGAGGAGACGAAGATCTCCGGCTACGGCAGCTTCCCGCCGGGCCACATCAGCGAGCCGTCGGTGAAGGCGAAGGTCACCGATCTCACGGCCGAGGCGCAGGGCGAGATGACGAGGTGGACCCTCGCCGTCGTGGATGCTTCGAACCTGGGTCACCAGTACGCGATCGAGCTGCCGGCGGCGGTCGGGTTCGCGGTCGCGACGGGGACGACGGTGACGGTCGATGCAGAGGTCGTCGGCGGTGGGCCGAACGCGCGCGGCCACGTGTCGGTCGTCGACGATCAGGGCGGGCTCGTCCTCGCGATCGGTCGACTGCCGGCCGGCTGGAAGGCCGAGCCGGGGCAGCACCTGCGGACCGAGCCGGGCGAGAGCTACGACGAGAAGACGTTCGCGATCCGGATCCGTGCGCCGGATGGCACGGGCGTGGAGCTGGTGTCGGGGCCGTGGCGCAAGTTCGAGCTCGGTGGCACGCCGCTGGTCGGCAATGGCAACGCGTCGGAGCGCGAGCTCCACGGCGCCGCGCCGCCCGACTACGTCGGCGCATGGACCGATTACACGATCGTGCGGGCGCGCTAGGCTACGCCATGCGCTGGCTCATCTTCCTGTGCGCGCTGGCCTCGGTCGCCCACGCCCAACCGGTCAGCTATCAGGTCAAGCTCGAGGTCCCCGAGGGTCAGAAGCCACAGATCCGGATCACCGCGGCGACGCCGGTCAGCGACGTGAAGCTCGAGCTCGAGCGCGACGACGGCAAGAAGCTGACGCTGAAGCAGGGCGCGCTCGCGAAGAACCAGGCGGTCACGCTGGCGATCGGCGACGGCGCGGCGGGCAAGGCGATCTACAAGGGCACGATCTCGGCGCAGGAGAGCAGCGGCGCCTCGCGGTGGAGCGACCCTGTCACGTTCGCGACGATCGTGCGGCCGCAGGTCCACGTCGGCTACGACGTCGAGCACCTCGATCTCGACAAGCACGTGCTGCAGTTCACGCTGACCCGGCCGGCGGGCGAGGCGACGCTCGTCGCGATCGGCGAGGACGGGAGCGAGCTCGGCCGAGGCGCGGCGAGCTACAAGCGTGAATCCGCCGGCACGTGGCTGCCGATCAGCTGGACCCAACCTGCGGGTGCGCGCGTGTTGATGCTGAAGCTCCACGTCGAGTCGGCGGACGCGGGCGCGGCGGATGTCGAGCTCGTGCCGTGGTCGGTGGCGATCGATCACGAGGACGTCAACTTCGCGACCGACAGCGCGGTGATCGAGGCGGGCGAGCAACAGAAGCTCGCGGTGAGTGTCCAGAAGATCGGCGAGGTCGTGAAGCGATCCGAGAAGTTCGTCAAGATGAAGCTGTACGTCGCCGGGCACACCGACACGGTCGGGCCGGGTGCGAAGAACCGGAAGCTGTCACTCGAGCGCGCGCACGCGATCGCGGCGTACTTTCGCAAGCAGGGCATCGCGCTGCCGATCGCGTACGCGGGGTTCGGCGAGGACGTCCTGAAAGTCCCGACCAAGGACGACACCGACGAGCGCGCGAACCGCCGCGCCGACTACGTGATCGGGCCCGTCGGCGCGCCGCCGCCGTTCAAGGGGCCGTACGTGCGCGCGCACGCGACCTGGGCCGAGCTGAAATAGGTCCACCGCCCGGCCGGTTCGAGGATCCGATGAAGATGCGCTTCTGTGTGCTGCTCCTGGTCGTGGCGTGCTCGTCCCCGTCACCACCACCCCCGCCGCCCGCGCGCGTGCCCGTGCCCGTCGTCGCCGACGCCGCGCCGGTCGGGCACCAGCGCTGGCTCGCCGGTGATCTCCACATGCACGTCGCGCCGCCCGACACCGACGACGTCACCGCGTCGCTCGCGGACATCGCCCACGCGGCGACCGAGGCGGGGATGGACTTCGTCGTCCTCACGCCGCACATCTGGGACGGTGACTGGGACGAGCATCGCGCCGAGCGTCGCAAGACCTGGCGCGCGTTCGCGAAGGCCGCGCGCGCGGTCGCATCACCGACGATGATCCCGGGGATCGAGTGGACGACCCGGCGCGGCCACTTCACGGTGACCGGCACCGACATCAGCGCGATCGACGCGTCGGATCTGCTCACCGCCGCCCATGCCGCGGGGGCGTACATCAGCGTGAATCATCCGTTCGCAGTACCGAGCCACATCCCGAAGGTCCGGATCTCTGACTTCGACATGTCGTATCGGGTGTGGAGCGAGCGCGCGCCGGGGTTCACGGCGATCGACGGGGCCGAGGTGTGGAACGTGCCACTCGGGTTCGCGAACCTCGTCTCGCGGCCGGGTGGCAAGACCGGCGAGGAGCGGACCTGGCTCGAGCTCGATCGCGTCGTGCACGAGGAGCATCGCCCGGTGACGGCGGTCGGCGGCACCGACGATCATCACGGCCACGCGATGGCGACGACCTGGGTCCTCGCCGACGACGCGACCGAGCCGTCGATCCTGGCGGCGCTGCGCCACGGTGCGACGTGCGTCGGTGGGCCCGAGGCCGGGACGTTTCGTGCGCGCGGCGGCGGCGACTGGGTCGCGATCGGCGGCAACGTGATCGCGTCGACGATCACGCTCGCGTGGGCCGGCACCGCGCGGCTCTACATCGATGGCGTCGATCGCGGTGAGCTCACCGATGGCTTCACGCACGTGACGAACGGCGCGCTCCACACCTACCGGATCCAGCTCGGCCGCAGCCGCTCCGGCTTCATCTACGCGAACCTACCGAATTCGTAGCTGGTCGCGTTCGTCGGCGGAGAGCAGGCGCGGGAACACCGCGATCTCGTCGAGATTGCCGGCGAAGAAGCCGGTGCCGTCCGAGGTGCCGAACCGGAGTGGCGCGCCCGTCCGGACGGGATCGATCTGCCAGCAGATCCGTTCCTCGACGCACGACTTCGAGTGGTACTTCGCGCCGGCCCCGGCGGGGAGCTCGACGCCGTCGACGAACATGTGAACGCCGGCCGAGGCGTCGAGGTAGTCGCCGGGGTCGTACTCGACGACGAGGTCGTACCAGCGCTCCGTCTCGACGGCGTCGAACGACACGCCGGCGCCGAAGCCACCGCTCTGGTTGAACGCGTAGCTCTTGAGGTGCTGGCCGTCGACGTCGCGGACGTAGCGCAGGTGGTACTCCTGCGCCGTCGCACTCGTGAACCCGCTGTGATCGCCCTTGCCGAGCAGCTGGGTGGTGTCGCGCGGCTGGTCGGGATCGAGGCGCGCGAGGAGGTGGAGCGTGAGGCCGAGCGTGCGTGCGCGGAACGCCTGGAACGCGGCGATCGAGCCGGTGCTGCGTACGCCGACCGCGCCCGTCGCGGCACGACTCGCGGTCGCGACGAGCCAGGTCTGCGGCTGGTCGGCGTCGGCGGTCCACGCGCGCGCGCGGAGCTCGGCGCCGTCGTACTGGAGCCGCACGTACCACCAGCCTGCCGTCGGTCCGAGCGGTGAGGTGGCGAGCGTCGTGTCGCGACCGTCGCGGGTCTCGATCAGGGCGAGCGTGTCGCCGGAGAGCTCGGCGCGGACGAAGTCGCGATCGTCCTCGCGCTCGGCGACGACCGCGACCGCACCGTCGCCCCACCGAGCGCGGATCTGGACCTCGCCGTCGCCGCGGTCGAGCGGCCAGATCTGCTCGAACGGGCCCGGATCGCCGTGCGGATCGATCCACGCGGTGCCGTCGCCAGTCGTGAAGTAGTGCCAGCTCGAGAGCTGCCACGCCGCGCCCCATGATCGCGCACGGCAGCTGCCCGCGGTGACGATGCAACCGCGCGCGAAGTCGTCCCACGCCGGCGCGAGCGAGTACCCGTCGCGGCTCTCGACCTGCGCGTACTGGGCGCGCCCCGAGAAGTGTGCCGAGCGATCGACCCCCTCGTCACCGAGACGCGGATCGGAGTGCGTGCGCGCGTGGTTCGCGGCGGGGCTCGCATCGTGGAGCGTGACCCCGTCGGTCTCGTCGAGGCGCCAGTAGCCCGCGGGATCGAGCGCGAGCACGCGATCGGCGTAGGCACTCGGCGTGGCGGCGAACGGATCCTCGGGCGCCGCGGTACACGCGGCGAGGAGCGCGCACGCGACGAGCTTCACCGCGCGAGCTTCGCACGTCAGCGCCCGAGGTGACCCTCGCGCAAGCCGATCATCACGTCGGTGGTCTTCTGGAGCCGCGGGTGCGCGCCGAGCGTCTTCACGACCCACGCCGCGATCTCCGCGGTCCGGTGGTGCGCGTTCGCGACGATGAACGGCACCTCCGAGTCGCCCTTCGACGGGCTGCCGTGCCACGAGTGGTACAGCCCCGCGAAGTAGTAGCGGTCTTCGGGACGCGCGACGTCGCCGTCGTGGCCGAGGAGGATCACGTCGCCGGCGCGCTCGCCGTGGAGGCCGACGGCGAGGTCGCGCATCCGCTGCTCGAAGTCGATGTACGTCGGGTGCGGATGGTCGGCGAGATACGCGCCGAGCGCCTGGGTGTGGCCGTCACCCGTGTAGACCTCGAACGGGAGATCGATGTCGGCGAACGGCCGCGGCTTGCGGACGAGTACGAGGTCGAGCGTGCCCTTCATCCCAGGCGCGAGCGTGCCGTCGCGATTCGCGCGGAAGTACGCGTCGGCGACCGGCAGCACGTCCTCGGTGTAGCGGGGCGGTTGCTGCCACGGGCACGCGTCGGTCACGGCCGGGCACTTCGAACGATCCGCGAGGTAGATGTATGCCATCGCTCCGCCGTACGCGACGACCGCGCTGAACGGATCCTTCGCGTCGACATGATGCTGCAGCGGCCGGATCCGGAACCCGGTCTCGCGGAGGACGGTGATCGGCGGCGCGTCGAGGCCGCCCTCGCCGAGTGCATGCTGCGCGTCGTGGAGGACCTGGGTGTGGCCGTGGTCCGCGAGCGTGATCACCCACTCGCGCTCGAGCATGCCGCGCTCGCGGAGCTTGGCGACGACGCGGCCGAGTTGCGGATCGACGACCTCTTTCAAGTACGCGCGCCGCGCTTCATCGGGCCCCTCCGACGCGACGTGGGCGTAGAGATCCGTGCCGGAGAGATACACCGTCAGGACGTCGGGCGTCGCGCCGCTGTCCAGGTGGCCGAGGAGGACGTCGATCGCCGCGGTGTCGAGCGTCGCGAAGATCTTCGGCGACGCCTTGCCCTGCGCGTGCTCGTCGATCTCCTTCTCGAGGAAGCCCTGGAACGCGTTCACGATCGCCGTGCGCTTCGCCATCAGCAGGCGATCGGCGCCGCGGAACAGGTGGTTCATCGTGACCCAGATCAGGATGTCGGGATCCTTCTCGCGCAGCCGCTCGTAGACGGTCGGGGCCTCGGTGAGGTGATCGAGGTAGTGGTCGGTGTAGATCGCGAGCGTCGGCTCCGGATCGTTGAACGACACGGGTGCGGGGCACGCGAAGTCGCGGGTCTCGCGGATGAAGTACTCGTTGCCGGTCACGCCGTGCTCGGCGGGCGTCACGCCGGTCATCGCGGTGACCCACGCGGCCATCGTCGTCGACGGCATCGTCGAGAGCATCTGCTCGGAGAGATACGCGTGGCCGAGATGATCGCCGCCGAGCAGCGCCTCGAAGTTCGGCAGCTCGCCCTTGCGAAGCAGGTCGTACAGGAGGTCGCGGCCGACGCCGTCGAGCGCGAGGATCAGGAGCGGCGGCGCAGCGGGTGAGCTCGCACGCGCGCCTTCGGGGCGGGTGCGGAGCTCCTGATCCGAGCTCGACGCGACCAGCTTCACGATCTTGCCCGCGCATGCGAGCATGACCACCGCGGACGCGGCTGCGAGGAGCTTCATCTCAGATCGCGGTCGCGAGGCCGAGGGCCGTGATCACGGTCAACGCCGCGCTGATCGCGATCACCGCGAAGCGTGGGAAGGGCGCCGGGAGCGCGGTCCCGCCACGTGCGTAGACGAGCGGGACCGGTACGAGGGGCGTCTCGCGGATCGGCGTGATCTGGAGCGTGAGCTCTTCCAGCGTGACCGCCGGCATCTGGGCGGTGATCCGCTCCGTCGCGAGGAGGCCGGCCAGCTCCTCGCACTTGATCTCGGCGGTCGTGCGCGACTGGTCCATGGTGAACGAGCGCCAGTGCAGCCGATGTGCCCGACGACGACGCGCGCAACTGCGCGTCCCTGCTCGCGTGCGGGGAAGACCCACATCCGGCGCCTCCGTGCGACGGCGACACAGCGCGCGGGTTTCGACGAGCCGCGGGGATGAGAGCCTACTGCGGGTCGATCACGAAGTCGTCGTGCGCCACCGGCGAGCCGGGCGGCGTGGCGCCGAGCGCCTGCATTGCGGCATCGAGCTCGGCGACGTGCGCGGCCGACAGCTCGAGCACGTGCTCGTTCGGCTGGTACGTCGTGCCGTACGGGTAGTTCTGCATCGCGGTCGAGGTCATCTCGATGTGCGCGCCGAGGACGTGCGCGATCGGGTGCCCCGCCGCGAACTGAGCGAGCCGCGCCACGCTCGTGCGGTAGGTGGTCCAGTCGTTGATGAACAACAGGCCGGGATAGAGCGTGTCGCCCGTGAGAAGGAGCCCGGTCTGACGATCGTAGATCGCGATGTGCTGCGCCTCGTGGCCGGGGATCGCCAGCACGTCGAGGACGCGGCCGCCGAGGTCGAGCGTGCCCTGGCTCGTCGGCCACGTCGCGATCGAGAACGCGCTCTGGATCGCGGCCTGGTTGCGCGCGACGACGGTCGCGGTGGCCTGACCGGTCCACGTCGCGTCGCCCGCGGTGTGATCGCCGTGGTTGTGCGAGTGAGCGACGAGCAGGTGCTTGCCGGCGAGGAGCGGGAGGATGGTGTCGCGCAGCGTCGTGGTCGACGTCGCGCCGGTGTCGAGGACCAGCGCGGTCTGCGTACCGATCACCACGTAGATGAACGGCGCCTCGAACGTACGGCACTTGTTCTGGCGAATGATGTACGTCGTCGCGTTGTACGCGTGGACCTGGACCTCGGGATCCGCGTTCGCGTTGCAGTTCTGGGAGCCGTGCATCCACTGCACGTTCAGATCGCCGGGGACCAGGCCACCGGCGGGTGCGTCCGGCGAGCCGCCGCCATCGGGCGCGTGGTTCGACCCGGCCGCGTCGGGAATCGCGTCCGCGGGCATCGTCCCGGTGCAGCCGGCGAGGGCGACGATCACGAGGGCGCGCATCGCCGCCGAACCTAGCAGGGACCGTACCGGTAGAAGATCGCGATAACACCTCGACTTCGCTGGCGCCGGATGGGGTCCGATGTCACCACAGTGCATGCGCGCGCTCGCCGCGATCGTCCTGGTCGGCTGTACGAGCGCCACCCCGCGCGTCGTCACGCCCGAGGTCGACGGCGATTTCACGGCGGCGATCGCCGATGCGAGGACCTGGCAAGCGCTCGCGGCGAAGCCGGGCAACGAGGTGCTCGCCCACGTCGAGGTCGTGAAGGTGCTGTTCGATCGCGAAGGCCAGCACCTCTACTTCATGCAGTCGCGGCGCTGGCCGGTCCACTTCGACTTCGCCGATCGGTTCCTGTCGCCGGGGCTCGATCACTACACGTTCAACGATCGCGAGTACCACACCGACGATCGGCGGTTCGTGCTCGGCGCGATCACCCACTACCTCGATCAGGAGGCATGGACGTTCGAGCTGTTCGCCGGCGACACCTACGGCGTCGCGCCCACGGCGGAGGTGTTCGCGGCGATCCGGCGCGTCGTGTTCTTCGCCGACCAGCTGCGCTACCGGCCGATTCCCGAGACCCAGCTCGCCGTGATCGATCGCGTGCGCGCCGTGATGCCGGTGCTGACCACCGACGAGCTGTTCGCGCACCTCAAGTACCAGCCGCTCGAGCCCGGTGAGGCGTGGGGCACGCTGCGGATCGTTCCGGTCGGTGCGGCGCCGCCGGTCGATCTGCGGCCGACCGACATCGTCGTCCTCGGCACCCAGCCGCTCGAGCTCGGCCCGGTCGCGGCGATCGTCACCGCGGAGCTCCAGGCGCCGCTCGGGCACCTCGCGGTGCTCGCGCACAGCCGCGGCACGCCCGACATGGCGCTGCGCGACGCGACGACCGAGCTCGCGCCGCTCGCCGGCAAGGTCGTCCACCTCCGCGTCGGTCCGAGCGACTACACGATCGAACCCGCGACCGCGGCGGACCTCGCGAAGGCCAAGGCGCACCACGCGAAGGCGCCGGCGGTGCAGCTCGACGGGCGCGACGGTGGGATGCCGGCGCTCGCGGATCTCGATCCCGACGCGGTCGCGCAGTTCGGCGCGAAGACCGCGCAGCTCGCGCGCGTCGCGCAGATGGAAGGCATCCCGACGCCGCGCGGGTTCGGCCTGTCGTTCCACGCGTACCTCGCGTGGTTGCACGCGAACGGGCTCGAGCGCGAGGTCGCGGCGCATCGCGATCTGGCCGCGCTGCGCGCGAAGCTCCTCGCCGCGCCGATCCCACCGGCGATCGTCGACGCGATCGCGGCGAGGATCCGCGTCGTGCTACCGGGCGCGCAGCTGGTCCGGCTGCGCTCGTCGACGAACGCCGAGGACCTCGACGGGTTCTCGGGTGCCGGGCTGTATCACTCGGCGCGCGTCGATCCGGCGCAGCGCGCGGATCTCGAGCGCGGCCTGCGCGAGGTCTGGGCGAGCGTGTGGTCCGACGACGCGTTCGCCGAGCGCGAGCTGTGGGGCATCGATCACGCCAAGGTCGCGATGGGGATCCTGGTCCAGGAGTCGATCGAGGACGATGTCGTGAACGGTGTCGCGATCACGGGGAACCCGTTCTTCGAGGGCCGGCCGGGCGTCTACATCAACGGCCAGGTCCGCGGGGGCAGCGTCACCGGCGCCGCGGGCAACGAGGTGCCCGAGCAGATCCTGGTCTACACCGACGCGACGGTGCACGGTGTCGAGCGGATCACGGTGAGCTCGCGCGCGGGCGGCAAGAACCTCATGACCGACGCCGAGGCCTACGGGTTCGCGGGCCAGCTCCGCCGGATCCACGGCGCGTTCACCGGAGGTGACCTCGGCAGCGCGAAGGCGGTCGACGTCGAGTTCCTGGTCCGCCGCGATCGCAAGCTCGTCGTGGTCCAGGCCCGGCCGTACACGCTGCACTGGACCGACGACCGCAAGCACTAGCGGACGGCGAGCGGGAGCTTGAGGAACGCCGCCGGATCGACCATGCCGCCGTTGACGTGGATGCTGAGGTGGACGTGCGGGCCGGTCGTGCGACCGGTGTGACCGGCGAGGCCGATCCGTTCGCCGTGCTTCACCTCGTCGCCTTCCTTCACCGTCACCTTCGAGAGGTGGAAGTACAGCGACGAGATGCCGCCGCCGTGCGTGATCACGACGACGTTGCCCATGAGAAACGTGTCGCGGACGAGCGCGACGGTGCCGGCGTTGATCGCCGAGACCCGCGAGCCCTCCGCCGCGGCGAGGTCCATGCCGAGGTGCTGCGCGCGGTGGCCGTCGTTGAACGTGCGCCACTCGCCGAACCCCGACGTCAGCGC
>Ga0307509_10007743_pt1 | contig 13926 bp, 6 predicted proteins | sample 10_EM_MG_FD_202245 | JGI IMG/M metagenome (GOLD analysis project Ga0307509, IMG submission 202245) | Populus trichocarpa ectomycorrhiza microbial communities from riparian zone in the Pacific Northwest, United States - 10_EM | ecosystem: Host-associated > Plants > Roots > Unclassified | place...
GATTTAAATTGTTTGCTAGGACTATGCAACCTAGATTTGACATTCCTTCTCGTTTTACAATTATGAGAGATTGTTTGAAACTTTATGTTGAAGAGAAGATTGAGGACAGCTCTTAGGGGTCAACGATTGTGCTTGACAACAGATACATGGACATCAATCCAAAATATTAACTATATGTGTTTAACAACTCATTGGATTGATAATGACTGGAATTTGCGTAAAAGAATCTTAATTTTTGTCAAGTTTCCAATTATATGGGTGAGACAATTGGCCAAGTTATTGAGAATTGTTTGTTGGAGTGGGGGATTGATAAACTGTTGAATATTACATTAGACAATGCAAGCTCTAATAATGTGACCATTTCATATTTAAAGAATGTGATGAAAGATTGACCAACTAATATATTGTCAAATAAGCATTTGCATGTTAGATGTTGTGCACACATTATAAATCTCATTGTGTGTGATGGCTTGAAAGAGATTAATGATTCAGTTGTTAAGATTCGAAATGCCATTAGGTTTGTGAGATCTTCACCGTCGAGGCATCATGCATTTAAGAAGTGTGCTGAAAAGTTGCATATAGAGTGTAAGAAATCATTGTGTTTAGATGTTGCAACTCGATGGAATTCAACTTATCTTATGCTAGAAGCTGTTGAAAAGTTTGAAAAGGTGTTTGTGAGGTTAGGTGAAAAAGAACTTAGGTATATGAGTTACTTTTTAGAGGTTGATTCAAAGGGGAATAAAAAAAACATAGGGCCACCTGATTTGGAGGATTGGGAAAATGCAAGAACTTTGGTTAAGTTCTTAAAGATCTTTTATATGATTACATTGAGATTTTCTGGCTCATTGCATGTCACATTAAATTCTTTCTTCAATGAATTGATTTACATGCATACAAACTTGTTGTAATTGTGTAAAAATAAAGATAGTATTTTAAGTGGAATGACGATGAATATGATGTTAAAGTTTGAGAAGTATTGGGGGCGTGAAGTAAATCATAATTTTTTGTTATATGTGGTTAATGTCTTAGATCCATGTTTGAAGTTGAAATATGTGAAATTTTGTTTTGGTGATTTGTATGATTATGACAAAGCACAATTGCTAACAAATAAGGTGAAAGATACTTTGGTGAGCTTGTATGAGTTTTATTTGAAAATTGATGAAGTGGTGGATAATAATAGGCATAAACAGGATGTTAATACTATTAATGATATGGAGGTAGATGTTAACACTTTGGCTCGATTCAAAAGACATTTGTTGGAGGTGGATAGTGTGGAAAATAAAAATGAGGTTGAGAGGTATTTGATTGAAGGTTGTGAGGATCATAATGATGATAAGTTAGATATTTTGGGTTGGTGGAAAAGTAATGCTTTGAAATATAAGACACTTTCAAAGGTTGCACAACATGTTCTGGCTATTTCTATATCCACAGTGGCTTTTGAATCAGCATTTAGCACAGGTGGTCGTGTACTTGATCAATTTCGAAGTTCTCCATCTCCAGCAACTGTTCAAGCACTCATTTGTTGTCAAAATTGGTTGCATCATGGATCAATTCCAATTGATATTAGAAGCTTGATAAATGATCTTGAAACCTACGAAAACCTTAAGTCAGGTAATGTTTTTTAGAAACTTGCACCTTTTATTTTGTTATTTATTAATTAAATTGTTTGCAATCATCTAACATGTCTAATTTTTTATTTTGTAGAATTTGGTGGAAAGTTACTTTTAGTAACGGATGATAATTAGTTCAAAAGTTACTTTGATTTGTAAAATACTACTTTTTATTTTTACATATTCTAATTTATTTTATCATGTTATAATTTTAGATCTTGATTTTCAGGTTTTGATGTCAATGGTATTACGGAATCAAAGTGCAATGTTTTTGTCATCTTGATGTGCTTTTTGATTGAGATGATGTGCACAATGAAGATTTATATTTTTTGCATGAAGTATTTTATTTTTTATGGCAATGATATTTGTTGTTTTTTTTAAGCCCTTTTGAAGGCAATGCTTTGTAATTTTAATTTTAATTTGGTGTGTGTGTTATTTAAACTTTGATGCATGAGGCGTTCAAACTCCAAAACATAAATATTAGAAAGACTTGCAACATATTAAACATAATATTAGCACTAATAATTTAATATAAATGAATATTTAGTGACAAAAAATATTAAATATATTATAGAATTTTGTAACAAAATTAGATAATATTTACATTAATTACAAGCCCATCAGAAAACCCATTAAAAAGCCCAAAAAAATAATACAGGTTTTCCGGTTTTTCTGTTAAAAAACCGAATCGAAACCGGTCGGTTTGAACCGGTTCCGGTTTGAATTTTTAAGTTTTTCAAAATTTGATTTTGGTTAGTTTTTTAGATAAAAACCGAACTGAACCGAATTTGCTCACCCCTATCAAATAGCTTTAAACGAACCTGATTTTAACAAAAAAATATATATAAAAAAAAACTCTTAAACACCACAAAATTTTAGTATTAAAGGCAACTTAATCATTTCACTATGATTAAGAAATTCAAAGGAGAAAATAGCCCCTTCACGTTATTATTTTTTCTTTCAAGAATAATTAATTTTTTTTTATCTTGCTAAAAAAAATATAATAAAGTTAATTTATCTAAATTAATTAAATAATGATAAGAATGATAAAATAATCATTATATTAGAAGTGGAGGCTTGGTTTTTTTTTTAATTTAATTTTTAATATTGTGACGACATTTTAGGCAAGAAGCATAGTTAAAAAAACAAAATGTAAAATAAAAAATTACTCATTAGAAGCAGCAAATAAGTAGTAAAACAGAAGAGCTATAGTAAAAAACAATACACGCACTAGCACCAAGGGTAAAATAAAAATGAGTTACCGAGAGGATGTCTTTATCAAAACTCTCTATTTTCTTTCTCAAATCTTCATTTTAATACGATGCCCTCTTAATAACACACACAGATCACTTTATTTTGTTAATGTCTCTCCCCACCAAACGCTCAGCCACAGCCACCACTAGCACCGCCGGTACTTCCACCTCTAATACTTACCCTCCAATGAAGAAGGCCAAGTGTCAGGCCGCCTCTGCCTGCTCACCTCTCGACTACAACAAAAACGGCCTCCATCACTCCGATGACGTCGTCTTCGATCCTTCCTCCATGTCTCTCGACGACGATCCCAAGCTCGTCGACTACCGCCCTCCTCCCGCCGCCGCTAATTTGTCTCGCAAAAAAGCTACTCTTCCACAGCCCGCTAAGAAGCTCGTCATCAAGCTCGTCAAGGGTAACTACTAACAACTGCTCAATCATGGGTTTTACTTATATATTACAAAATTAATGTGGGTTTTTGGTGTGATTAACATGATGGGTTGTGCAGTGTAGAATTTTTTTTTTGGATATTGGGATCTCGTTGCTGCTTAGCTTAACATGTTGGTGTGATTTCATCTTAGGAGTGAACTGAGCTATTGATTTCAGTGTTTTGATTATTATAAATACAAATTTTATGAGAAAAACATATGATAACTTTCAATTTTTGATCTGGGAAATTGATTGCAGTTCTGTTAGACCTCGTAGCTTCTTTTGGGCTTTCGTTTTTCAGAATTTGTTATCTATTCAATTTGCTGCTAAGTATTTACTCCTTGTTTACATGAATTCTTTTTTCTTCATAATAATTCTATGTTCATCAATGTTAGTTTCTATATATACTATCCAAAAGCTTGGAAATAGCTATGATTGTTTTTCGTTCGATTATATGTCTTTCTAACATGTCTTCTATTTCTCATTAACTTAGCCCTTCCTGTTAACACTTCTTCTTGAGCCCAAACTCTTCAAGGTCAATTGTAACACCTCATTATCGTGCATGACGATGGGGCAAGTGCTTTGGTACACCGTGGAATGAATGAATTCTTAGGGAATGATTTGTAAACATTAATACAGTAGATTCTAGTTGATGAATTGGTGTTTCATTCTTCATTAATGAGCTATTTTCTTCTGCTTCCAATTTTGTTATGATTATGAATGAATTGAATCCATTGAATTTAGTAGTAGCAGTGAAATCTAGATTATGAAATTACAGTTCCTTGTAAAAATTTAGCCAGATATGTCACCTTTAACTGATTATTGTGTTTACTGAAGCTAAACCAACTCTGCCCACAAATTTTGAGGAGGATACATGGGCAAAGCTGCAGTCAGCTATTAAGGCTATATTCTTGAAACAACCAGCTCTTTGTGACTTAGAGAAGCTTTATCAGGTATGACTGCTACAATTTATTTCTCATTGTTTCATCCTATCCTTGTTTCAACTCAACTTAGTAATTTTTCTACTCTGATGTGTTTTTGGTTGATTTTGGGATGAAACCATGGCGTTGTCATTAGGCTGTCAATGATCTGTGCCTGCATAAGATGGGGGGGAATCTTTATCTACGAATTGAAAAGGAGTGTGAAGCACATATATCTGCAGCTTTACAATCCTTAGTTGGTCAAAGCCCAGATTTGGAGGTTTTCTTAAAACTTGTTGCAACGTGCTGGAAGGATCTCTGTGACCAGATGTTGATGATCCGTGGCATAGCCTTGTATCTGGACAGAACATATGTGAAACAAACCCCAAATGTGCGTTCATTGTGGGACATGGGCTTGCAGCTTTTCCGCAAACATCTTTCTTTGTCTCCTGAAGTTGAGCACAAAACTGTCACTGGCATCTTGCGAATGATTGAGAGGGAAAGGTACTTCTGTAAACTAAAATATTTAGTCTAGCATATGTTTCAGATTTCTGGTTTTCTGTCAATGGGTTTCACATCTATCCTGACAACTTCTGTGTCCTGTATGTGTATTTGTTCTTTAAATTTCTTTCAAAACTATTTCTACTAATAACATAGGTGCTAATAAGAGTTGAGTTTGATGAACTGGTATCAATACTTGACTGGAACACAGACTACTTGCAAGTTGTAACATGAAGACATGCTTTCATTCTCCAATTTGATTATTAAACATTTAGTGACAGAATGAATTGCCAATAAATGAAAACTAAATATCTGCAAACCTTGGAAGTAAATCATTCCACTCCCTTTCCCACAGATTGGAAAAAGGAAACTTGTTTCTAGTATATAGGAGATCAATTTATGGAGTGGTCACAAATCTTGCAATTGAGAACTTTGTGACATTAGATTATTGGAGTATTTTGAAGTATTATAGTTTACTTCTTGGACACTTCATAGAGATCCTTTTTCTGTGATTGCAGATTAGGTGAATCAGCTGATAGATCTCTCCTTGACCATCTCTTGAAGATGTTCACTTCACTAGGAATTTATGCAGAAAGTTTTGAAAGACCTTTCCTTGAGTGCACATCTGAATTCTATGCTGCTGAAGGCATGAAATACATGCAGCAATCGGATGTTCCAGATTACTTGAAGCACGTGGAGGTGCCTTTTGTTTTTCCTCTGATATTATCTGGGATTAAAGTGGAATATGAAAATCACTTTTGCTTTTATCTGCAGCTTTTATTTTAGTTCTTTTACTTAATATTTGTTTGCCCCTGGAACATTTGGTGGGTTACATATTCCTGCAGTCAAGATTGAATGAAGAACAAGATCGATGTAATATTTACATTGATGCAAGCACTAAAAAGCCACTAATAGCAACTGCAGAAACGCAGCTACTTGAACGCCATATATCCGCGATTCTTGATAAGGTGCAAATGCCCTTTAGTTATACATAGCTTCCTTCAAAAGTGCAATCTATTTTCATTGCTTGAATAATCATTTGTTTCTCTCTTCTGTCCAGGGGTTCATGATGCTGATGGATGGACATCGGATTAAGGACCTTCAGACAATGTACTCATTGTTTTTAAGGGTCAATGCCCTTGAGTCATTAAGGCAGGCCCTTAGCATGTACATCAGAAGAACCGGGCAGGGCATTGTCATGGATGAAGAGAAGGACAAAGATATGGTTTCCTCCCTGTTAGAATTTAAGGCTTCTCTTGACTCAATATGGGAAGAAAGCTTCTCCAAGAATGAAGGATTCTGCATCACCATAAAGGATGCATTTGAGCATCTAATTAATCTTCGCCAGGTTAGTCTATTGCTTTGTTGGTCCGATCTTAATTGGTTGCAAAATTTTATCGTATTCAACAAGCTTATCACCTGTGTGCTGCATGAGATTACTACAAAATGTTTGCAATAGCTATAAATGTTCTTGAAAATTTTCTAAAAGAATAAGAGAAAAAAATGATACCTTTTCACATACAATTTACAGTAAATTCTGATAATCAAACCCCACAAAATGTTGAGTTCAAATCTTTACAAGTTTTCACCATTGTCATGTTGAAAGAAAATGGAAAGACAAGTAAAATAAAAGGTAAATGAGGAGTTAGGAAAGTAAACAACAATCAAATGAACAGCGACACTTACCTTTTAGAAATACTAAAGTGGAGATAAAAATATGAATGAAATTTTCCAGCAAATGATAGGTATTTTCAACCTTTTGCTCCATACTTATGTCTACTGATTATGCATGGATATATATATTTTTTTGGTTAAAAAGTAATTAGTGGTACCTAAAAAGTTAATGCTGGTAAGAGAGGAAAAAAGAGCTATTGAACTTTTCCATGAATGTTCTAACATGTTTTCTTAAAACACTTTAAATGCCATAAAGGCAGGCTTAAATGTAATTGTTAAAGAAATGTCACCAAATGACTCTTAGTTTGCAGATCTGGTGAGGCTAAGGTAAAACTTTTCTGGGCTTCAGACATGTCTGAAGTATTTTAATTGTTAAATTTACAGCATACATACTGACATATCTGAAGTGGTTAATGGTAGAATTTGCAATATAAATGGACAATATTAGAGTGGTGAAAGTTAGATTAATTTAGCTTTAAATTTAATGCAGTGATTTGCATTTGCAGTGTTATTCAACAAAATGGCACATCTTTTATTGATAGAATCAGACTACTGTTCAATCAAAATTGATATTGGGATCATATGCTAGTTTTCTACCAAAAGTAACACATTAAGAAAATGTCCTGTGGTACAATTTATCATGCAATATCTTTCCTGAGAAAATCGTAGTGTGGGATTCTCCGGGTAATTTGATGGAGAGAGAAAAAGTAGTTTGGTTGCTATTGCTCTCAGCTTCTTTTAGCCACTTTTGTTTCTTAAAAGTATAGAGCTTTGAATAATTGAAGAAAAGCACCTATACCTAGCAAGATTATGTGAACACCTAAAATTGTTGTCATTTTAATTTCTATCTTACCATACATAACAAAAAAATGGTAAAGATTCTTCAAGAGTCTTGGGTCCTAGAAGTGCATGATAAATAACATCAAAGCCCAATATTGCAGAGGAAATTATGTGAAGCACACCTGATTCAAAGTATGGAAAGGTGCATATAACTTCCATGCCATGACCCACCCTCCAACCTAGAGTAGCTAGTGGGGATGTAAAATTAATCCTTGTTCATACATTGGCTTCTCCGGTATGAAATGGGCACTGGTTAAGGTGATCTGTCTTGAAAAAAAAAGAAACATTAACCTCTTATAAAGGAATTGCTTTGTTTTTGGATCAAAATAAGGTACCTGTGTTCAACCAAAAACAAAGGAACTTGTAGTCAAGTCTATCAAGTAAAAATATAATTTTTTAAAACTGCAGTAGTTAGTTACCTAACATTGTTTCTACTAGTGCTACTTTCATTTCAAACTGTAGCTCAGCAGCTGCAGCTGCACATCCCTACACATCAATACTGAACAGGTGTTACAACTGCTTATTTATTGGTTAAGCCGTGTCAGAAATAGCACTTTGTCAGGTAAGTGCTAAGGGCTCTTGGAGCCTAGTTGTACACTTGAGCAAAGCAAGGCACATCCCTACACATCAATACTGAACAGGTGTTACAACTGCTTATTTATTGGTTAAGCTATGTCAGAAATAGCACTTTGTCAGGTAAGTGCTAAGGGCTCTTGGAGCCTAGTTGTACACTTGAGCAAAGCAAGGCACATGCCTATAATACCTAATATATGATGGTTTTTCTCTTCTCTCTCTCGTTAGTTTTTTTGTTTTTGGGGTGGGGGAATCATAAATCGAATCTTTCCTCTGCTTACAAAATATCCCCGGTAAAACTTGTGTGGCCATAAGAATGTGGCTGAAAAGTCTTTTTTTTCTTGGTAGAAACCACTGTAGATCATAACTAATATCACCTAAACTTCTAAATATCATTCACATAACCTTATAAAACTTGATATGAAAAAGAAATAGATGACATCTTCATCTAGCAAATGTTATTTTTTTACTTTTTATTTTTTTTCCCGGAGTGTTTTTAGCAGACCCTTGTTCCTTGTTTATGGTGCCTCCCCTAGGGTTTGAAAAGTGTTTTAGTTTTGTGCTTAGCACCTAAGGTGCGGTGCACCTTGTAACAGCACTGGGGCTAGGTTATGGGAAAATATAGAATTTCCAGGTTTTGATTTTGACTAAGGGGCTCTCAAAATAAATTGATCGGGTTATAAAAAAGCTATGGGTTAGAGACAAAATTGGGTCTTGCATGAAGCAAATATTTATCAGTGTCAGAAATTCCATTGAAGATGTTATGTATAATTTATTAGTTCAGAACAAGTTACAGTTGGCCAGTTGCCCAAGTCACTTATAATTTCATCAAATTGTAATGTGGTTTTTTAAGTAGTAAGCCAAATGGGTCATCAGTCTTCTTACATGTGTGTTTACCTTTCTTTCTTTAACTAATAAAATAAAATGTTCTTGTCTATTGTGTATTTCTTCCGAGTGTTTTTCCTATGCTTGTTCTTCATGATCTCTCGCTCTGTAATGTCCTTCCAGCATTTCTAATTAGGAATGAAAGAGACAAAGTTTCCTATAAGTTTTTCCTGTATGTTTTTTAATCCCTTGGGAAAGCCTCCCTGATGCATAGCTCCCATATCGTTGCTAGAGGATATGCGTACATAATCCATCATTGAATTTGGATATATACCTAAATACTGTGCGGAAAAAAAGAAAAAGAAATAAAGAAACACTAAACTGTTTGGGTTAAGTGCTTTGTCCTTGTTATTTTCATCCTCATCCATGAATCTATGTTACTATTTGTGGCATTCTTTTCTTTGGGGAGAAGGGGAGGTGGAGAGGAGGACAAAGCTGTCTGATTTCTTTATTGTGGGAAATTACGTATTCAATAAATTGAGTTTTTTGAGTTCTACAATTTACATGTTTAATGATCAGCCAAGCATATCGCATTGGAAGAATATTCATTTTGCTGTGTAGTAATCACAAGATAGCCATGGAAAAAAACATTCGTCAAGCGTTTTCTTTTACTTGATATATTTTTTTGCTTAAATCAGCTTTTAGTTTCTTTTGTGAGATAAAATATCTTTAAGCATGATAAGGACTGCTATTTTCACACCTATTTGGGCCCAAGCATGTAACAAGGCTAGGCAGCTGCTAAGTCAATGACCAACTGAAAAAATCCTCCTCGGTATTAGGTTGTAATTTGAAAAGAATTTCATGATGTATCTGTTGGAATTTACAGAAATGTGTATTTAGGCAATAATAGATTATTAGTGGGGTGGTCATTGGGCTCTTGAAGATTACCGTTCTTTTCCCTCTTTTTTTTCTTAATGCTCTTCTTCTTCTTCTTTGTTCCGGTTCATATTATTAGATGTTTGTATATTCGCAAAAACCCCAGTAATGATATTCCATGTGACTTGTATTCTTTTGGTGCAAGGAGGTCGCACGCTTTCCCTATGCTTTTATGATCATTAATTGACGTCAGAAAATACTAGTGATTTCTTATGGTTTGCAATAGGACTAAAATATAAAGTTATATGATGCAATGTGTTGATTCCATTTGGAAGACATCAGAAATAACACAACCTCACACCCATGCCAAAACAAATGTATATACTTGAGGGTGCTTTCTATGTTGTTTTTTTACTAGTTTCTGGTGATAGTTGATTTCGTCATGGGAATACAATTTAATCTTGTACGTCTCTGTTTATTGGCGAAAGATTTTGGTGCACACATGATATCTAATAGTTTGTGAACTGTAGATGATGAAATCCCATAAATTGTTGTTTTTCATTGTTCTATGAGTTTTTATTAGTTGGCTGTCAATACTCATTCTATAGTGTTGTTTTTGACTTCCTAAATTTCTAATTTTGTTCTCCATTTGATAGAACCGTCCTGCTGAGCTGATTGCAAAGTTTTTGGACGAGAAGCTTCGTGCTGGGAATAAGGGTACATCCGAGGAAGAGTTGGAGGGTACACTTGATAAAGTTTTGGTTTTATTCAGGTTTATTCAGGTAATCTTATGTGTTAAAGAAGTCAGTATTTTCACTACTAGCTCACCAGGTTTTTCCTTACTATCATATTTTTGGTGTTGTACAAAACAAAATGATGCTGAGATACGTGCATCTTCCGTTTCTTTTGTTTTATGAAGGGTAAGGATGTCTTTGAAGCATTTTATAAGAAGGATCTTGCAAAAAGACTGCTGTTGGGAAAAAGCGCTTCTATTGATGCAGAGAAATCTATGATATCTAAGGTTAACCACAACAACTTTTATGAGTAAATGTTTTCCGAGTCCTTTTCTTCTATCAATGAAATCAATATGTTTGTGTTGTCATTGCAGCTGAAAACTGAATGTGGTAGCCAGTTTACAAACAAGCTTGAAGGAATGTTTAAGGTCTGCACTATTTATACAAGTTCATCAACGACTCGTCTTTGTTCTACTTTTCTCACTAACTACTAATTGGAGGATGGTAATTTATTGTTATACAACATAAATTTTGTGAAGCTCTCATGCCCCCGGCAATGCTTTCATGCCAAATACACTAACAGAGGTGGCAATATTAATTGGATGAAGCTCAGATTAACACGGAGAAACTTTATATCCCTCTCACCCATTTTCAGTTTTCCCACATTACATGAGTGCATGTGCTACTTTTGCCTCCAACTCCCAATCCCTACAACATTGCATGCATGTGCACCTAAAACAGAAATAATGATAAAGATAAAAAGTAAATGTAAACTTTGATTCTCAATGTCTGTAAACACATTTCTTGACCGCTGAATGTGTGGTTTATATATACATAATATAACATGTCTGTTGAAATGGTTCTTGATTGGACTCCGTGAGTGACACAGGGTTGTCATTTCTTGAAGGTAGTTGAAATGTTAGAAGAAATTAAAGTTTGAACTCAGTAACATGCATGTACAATGATAAAATTGTTTCCCCGAGGAAAAAAAATGCATATTCTTGATGCTGGTTTCATACATGGATTTTTGTTTATTGAATTTTATTTTTGGGAAGTAACCATTGCTTTGAATTTCTTAGATTTAGAATTGAGGTTCTATATGCCATTGTATCTATTAAATCCTAATATCCTCTTTCTTTCATTTAGTAACTTCATATGGATTACCAGTGATGAAGATGGCTTATTTTTATCGTTTTCTTTGTCTTGGTGGTGCTTTTTCAGGATATTGAACTATCAAAGGAGATAAATGAGTCCTTCCGACAATCATCTCAGGCCAGGACAAAACTTCCATCAGGGATTGAAATGAGTGTACATGTTTTAACCACCGGGTTGGTTTTGGATCCTTTTTGTTTGTATTTGATGTAAAATTTGTATATTTAGTTCCTTAATTCCTACAGAAATTTAATTTATTTGGTTGGCTGGACTGCAGGTACTGGCCCACATATCCACCCATGGATGTTAGGCTTCCTCATGAGCTGAATGTTTATCAGGTATTTTGCAAAAGACCTGATGTTTCTCCCACATCTACAGCCACTAAAATATTGAATAAACAATTGCCTTATATATAGGATATATTCAAAGAATTCTACTTAAGCAAGTATAGTGGAAGGCGCTTAATGTGGCAAAACTCATTGGGTCATTGTGTATTGAAAGCTGAGTTTCCAAAAGGTAAAAAGGAGCTGGCAGTTTCTCTATTTCAGGTTGGTCTTTTTTAGTTTTCAATGCATAGCCCTTTACATTGTCTCTTACTGTTCATTTGTTTTTATGGATGCGACCTGTGTTAGTGGACATCTTCTAATTGTTGACCATCTCATGCCTTCTACTCCAGACTGTCGTTCTGATGCTGTTTAATGATGCCCAAAAGCTTAGTTTTCAAGATATCAAAGACTCTACTGGCATAGAAGACAAGGAGCTTAGAAGAACTTTGCAGTCTCTGGCATGTGGAAAAGTTCGGGTTCTGCAAAAGGTAGGCGATGATTAACTGTATCGCGTGTGTGATCTTACAAATGCTGATAAAATTGTTTAATGTTGGGTTTTGCTCATCCCTTTTTTCCTTATTATAAAATTATGGTTTACAGCTGCCCAAAGGGAGGGATGTGGAGGAGGATGATTCCTTTGTGTTCAATGAAGGATTTACAGCTCCACTCTATCGAATAAAGGTATCAGTTTCATATCTATCTACAGTCAAAATAGCTTTTTTTTTCTACTTGCATGAGCATGGCTAATGCGAAGAGTTGACCTTGTGAAGTAAAGTGCTTTTATAATTATTAAGGTACTTCCATGATTTTTCTTTGCCAGTCGTATTTTGGATCTTTGAGGCAACACTTGTTTTGGGATGCAGGTCAATGCAATCCAGATGAAGGAAACTGTAGAAGAGAACACAAGCACCACTGAGAGAGTGTTTCAGGATCGTCAATACCAGGTTAACCTTCACTCAAGTTCCATTTTTAATAAAATCAGTTTCTTGTAATGAAAATTCAACAAAGATGTGAAATTGCTGGATGTAATATTTGTGATATTGCCTAATATGTTACAGGTCGATGCTGCGATTGTTCGGATAATGAAGACAAGGAAAGTGCTAAGTCACACGCTTCTTATAACTGAACTATTCCAGCAGGTAAATCTGCTTCATTTTATTTTTCGTGAGTAGGGATGAATCCAGACTTTGTGGGTTCTTGATCATCTCTTCGTTTTACTTTATGAAATGTCACCCAAATGTACTGTGATTGGTCACTTTGGTAGATGAATGAAATTGGGAGGCAAACTTTACCCAGTTCTGAAACTTTCTTGCTGGATATTGATATTCATGAAACAAATATTTTATGTTGCAAACAGCTGAAGTTTCCTATAAAGCCGGCTGATTTGAAGAAAAGGATAGAAAGTCTTATCGACAGGGAATACCTGGAGCGAGACAAGAACAACCCTCAGATATACAATTACTTGGCTTAACACACTGCCACACCAATTGTGTCCTTGTAAATGGCACGGGAAACTTCTGTCCCATCCAAGAGGCAGGTGTTCCATTGTGGTCAGATTAATGTACAGTATGTAGTTGTTTATTTTTGCTGCAATCAACACTGTAGTTGTAAAGCGTATTCTGCCTCAGTCCATTACTTTCTCTGCTGTTATATGTTCTCTGAGTCGCCTGAGGTAAAGGGGGGAATTTGATTCAAAAGAAAAGGGGAAATTAAGCTCCGCTCCCAGGAGTGGCTTATGCGAGAGACAGGAGAGGTGAGAAAAGCAAACTGGCATTTTCACCAGCCATAATAAGAATGATGGAGCTTTAATAGGACTGGGGATGATGCATGTTTACTTACACCTCGAACTTTACAATTCATGTTCAAATCGAGCTCATAGTTTTATTCTTATTCAACGGCTGTTGTTGCATTTGAAGGCATAGTTCTCATGTTGCCCTTTGTTCTGATTTTACTACTTTGGTTCTTTTATTTTCATCTCAAATTTTATAGGTAACTTCACCCGTATAAATCCTATTACCAATATAGTCCCAAACCTTGTACAATTGTTACTGATCGATTCAATCTAATTAATTTGCACATTTTCTGTGCTCGTTGATTCCTCAGAAAGGCTCTGAAGCAAACTCAACCAGTTGTGACATGCAATTTAGAGTGTGTTTGAAAACGAGATGTAAACTATGTTTTTTTAAATTTTTAAATTTATTTTTGTTTAAAATAA
>Ga0307509_10007745_pt1 | contig 13925 bp, 24 predicted proteins | sample 10_EM_MG_FD_202245 | JGI IMG/M metagenome (GOLD analysis project Ga0307509, IMG submission 202245) | Populus trichocarpa ectomycorrhiza microbial communities from riparian zone in the Pacific Northwest, United States - 10_EM | ecosystem: Host-associated > Plants > Roots > Unclassified | place...
CATGTGCACCGGCTCGAAACCCACCCTAGATCATCTCGCCTCTCGGCTTCTCCCTAAAACTGCCGGACAAGATGGATGGCGATGATTTCTCCCTGCTGGAGACGCCACAAGACGTTGACTCCCCTTGACCATTCAGGTACGGATTGGAAAGCAGCTGGAATCCCTCAAGTTCAAGGCTTACCTCGATTCTTCGCCGTACGAATGCGAAACACCCGAAGAGATGCGAACAAAACAAGAATTCGTCATTGGGTAGATGTGAGTGTCCGATCGAAGAACCGGTCACTCCTGCCAGCTGGTCTCAACTCTTCACTCACTTTTCTTACTTTTCGTCACTTTTTCCCACTTATTTCGCTTATTTCCACTTAAAAAAGTGAAATCGAGGTATACTGATGGGCTGAGTTGTGGACCAAGTCGACGATTTAGTACGTGACCTACGGTAAACGATGAAACACTGTGGAATGAAAATCAGTGAAATTACTTACGATAACCTTCGAGTGAGAGCATCGTCAAAACAACGGAATGGCGGGTAGGTAGCGAGCAGGGTCCCAACCAACAGAATAGGCCGTCGCGACCATACTCGGCGTCACCCTGAGAGCAATCGCATACGCTATAGTTCGGGCACGTTTTCCCCCTCATCGACGGGTACGTCAACCGAGGTTGGGACCCTTCCGGCCGGGTTGCGGGTTGGCGTCCGTGACCGTATCCAACATTCGCCAGGGATCCCGGCAGAAACGTCAATGGTCTGGGAATCTTGATGTGGGCATGGAGAGACTGGGTCCATACCAGAGGAACCCAAAAACGCGTAGTAAAGGACGAGGAGCATCTTGATGGGGTCCTTGGTGATGTTGCCAAACATGTCATTGGTTCGCCCGTCCTTGACTTTAGAATGGGCAGCCATAACAGGACCTTGGAGGATAAAAATTTGCTGGGGATCTTGGTTGAAAACTGCGTTGATATCCTCTACTCGAAATTAGTAAGCCACCATAATGTCAGGCGAAGAATATCTAACCTTCTTGAACCAAACTTCAAGCGAAGCGTCGAGGATGGGAACGAATGGAACGGGCTTTTGACCTGGACGTTGAGCAATCGCGAGGAAGTAAGTCTTGTCCTCAGCGGAAACGAACTGGGTCGTTCCTCCGGGGTATTTCGCGAAAGACTTCTCGGCGAATACGCGTGGCTGGTCGAGGGAAGTGAATGACTGAAGGATTGAGGGGAATTGACCACCACCATTGACACCAGGGAATCTCTCCTCGATATGGCGAAGCCGGTCACCGGTAAGATTCCTGAGGGAGAGGTCGGCCCATTGGTGTTGGTGGGACACCTATGCGAGGCAAACCATTCAAAGAACGGTCCCCTTGTAGGTCATGTCACCGAGGTCCTCCGCGGCTGTACCGTCCTCCCCCCACCGGAATCAGGGCTTCCGGGAGCCCTTGTTGAGTTTTCCGATAATCTCTGCCCTACGTTCGGCCAACCAGGCAGGCCGTTTATCCGTTGGCATGATGAAGACGGTGCAGTCAAACTCTTTCCACAACCCGACTCCGCGAGTGGCGATCTTGTGGGTTGGTTCGCCCAATTCGGGACGAACGATCAGGACGCCACCGGGCTCCTTATCCTTGGTACCTGGCGACACCTGGAGCGGCAACGATAATATCTTTGACAGAGGAAGTGCGTGCCACATTGGCAATATGACCCGAGACGCAAACAGGAAACCTCGAGTGGCATCGGCTGAACGCCGTATTCGATGTTGGGGCATTGGCGGATGGAAAGGTAGCTAGAAAGGATGGTCGGTGGAAGTTTTTGCATGAGGGGTGACTGCCTGTGCGTCTGCCTGTTCACTGGAGGATGGTAGGGAAGTGGGGATTGGAGGTGGTGATATTGACAACCTGACGAATGCCGTCCACCGAACCAGGTACAAATGAAATGTGCCTGATGCCAGCCTCCGTGATGTTATCTGGCTGTGCGCCCTTGAGCTTATTACCCCAGTACCACAGACCAGTGACCCAGATTTGTTGTGTACTCTGAACAATACAAGCGCGGAGGATCCAAACTTCTGTGGCAGCGCCCGCCTCTTCACCAAAGTTGAGACCGAAAAATGCGAACGCGGCGGCAGACGATAGAGGAGCGTGGGCGCCATGCAGAACCGGATGGACAGATGGGAGGCCGATGTGGAAAAACGCGAGGCCGAAGAAGATCCAAGGGATGTAGATTGAGGGTTTGAGGTGTAGTAAGGCGTACCACTCGACCAATGATGCCAGGAACACAGCACCCAACACGTACAGCTCGAGATCGTTCTGCCAGTTTTGACTGGACACGAGAAACTCGTAGCACTCAATACCAGGGCCAACCAAAGAATTCACAAGACATAGCAATCTGCAGATCAGTCATGACTACTACTTCCTCGGGAGGGACGTCGTGAGTAGCGCCTGTGAGATCCGTGCTTGGAACGAACGAAGGAGCTGAAAGTGATTGGGTCAGAGTCAAGCGAGTTGTATGACAGGCGGAAACCCCTGCAGGCCGAGAGTAATCGAAGCTGGATGGAGTTCCCCAAACAGAATCACGCTGTGAAGACCTGATATTGGCGGCGCTCGAGAGCTTGTCATATTTAACCTTGTCGAAGAAGGCTTCCTCGCTCTTGGTCAAGAACCTCTCGATGGTTAATTCGTGTTTGGAGTTGCTGGAGTTGAGACCCTGGAGCTTGCCGACGAACTCGGAAGTAACGCCACTGTCCGTATCCGAGAACTAGAATAGCACACTGCTGAGTGAGAGATGGTAGGGGGAGGTGAGTATACTCACAAATGTGATAGCCTTATGTTCGACAGATGACACGCGGGAGTGAGAACCAAAGGGGCGAGTAGGAGGAGTCATGCCTGGTTCTAGGAATGGGTCTGGAACGTGTTTCTTGTCGCGAGCGATCTGTCGGTTGGCGCGATCCAAGAAATTACCATACTCTTGTTGGGGTAGATTAGGGCTTCCGTTGTTCGGGGTCCAGCCGTGTCGTTGGGCGAAATAATCCTCAGGTATATCGGAAGCGACCGAGGCACGACTGTCTGGGTTCCGCTTGTATGGTGCCTGTAGGAAGGGGTCTGTGCCGGTTCCAGGAGTCATGACCTCCGGAGAGCCGAGAATGAAACCACTGCCCATACGGGGATTGTTCATGTAGCTTTGTTGGTGCCAATCAGGTTGCGAGGGGTCAGCTTGGTGTAGGGGGTTCTAGTCATCATGGTCGGCGGTGGGTCGTAGTGGTTCAGATTCTCCGTCGGTCTTCCTCCAGGCTTTGGAACCAACAATCGATCCGCTCGCGGTGATACTGCGGCTGTAGAAGTCCTCGGCGCGCTGGCGCCACCCTACGACGGGGAAACGTTGAACAGCCGAACGGGCGGGCAGCAATTGGCGTACCTGCTCTGTGGACTTGAGTGCCGTCTTGACGGTACGGGACAGCTGGGACATGTATTCTGTTAAGGTGGATTTAACCGGGAACCACTATAGAGAGGGCGTGTCAGTTCCGGCCAAAGAACTGTACTCTAACCGCTTACCCAACAGGCATAAGGCCTAAAGCGAAGCCAGCCCCGCTGAACAGGTATGGAGACGGAGCAGTAAACTCGGGCTTGAGAAGACGGGATCGGGGTACATCTCCATCGATCGTGCCAACTTTTCAGCGACAAAACGCCCGTAAAGATCGATGAGAGGGCCGACACACATCAGTTGGACGGTAGGCTTCTTCTCCAGCCTATTTGCGGATGGTTAGTTTCATTAATAGTTCATTAAGGAGTGGAAAACATACATGGAAGGTACAACACCGGCGATCAAATCAACACCCTTCCGTTTCGACCAACGACCACCGAACACGAACAAATCCGAGTTAGGATCCTGAGCGATACCGGCCCACTCCTGAACCTGCCATTTCATTTCGGGTCGTTTGGGTTCAGTGTCTTGGTCCACAACGATGTCCTTGAGTCTGACGGCAACTGGGTTCTGGTCCAATGCCTCAATGTCGCTGAGGTCGGGGTTGAGTAGAGAATTGACGTGTTTGAGGGTCCAGAGAGCGGGGTAATGGGCCCAAGACTGTTTGCCGTATTCGTCTGATACACCGGCGACACCGATCGACTTCTGAATGAGGCAGCGGCGTGGAGTAAATTGAAGGTATTCCCGAGTTGGACGTATTTCGTGCAGTGCTCCTTGCTCATGTTGAATGCGAACAGACTTCCCTCATTTCCTCCTTCGTGCGAAGCGGTCACAGACCCTGGAACTCGGTGTTGTGAAGGGCCAAGCAGACAGGAAGGGTCTTTGGGAGCAAATAGATGGTGGCGAGGGCTCCGTGGTAACCGTTGATGTGGTATAGTCTATGTCCGGGTATCGTCTAAAGGTAGCCGCGATGGCCTGATTCCAAGTCGGGTAGTAGAAAATGGCAGAAGATAAGCCGTTCATGCGCGCAGGATACGGGTCGCCCTTGGTTCGGGCGCGGAAGACAAGTGAATCTAGGATGGCGTAGGTGATGTTGTCCAACAGGTGAGTCTCAATCTCGATGAGATACGGTTCGCCAAAAATGGTGGCTTCAATCGGATCGACGGGGTCGCTGGGTGGATATTCGAGGTCGTTGACCTTTGGAATAACCCAAATCAAATCGACGTCCGCCATCGACTTGCCCATCAAACTCGACATGACACCAAGGCCCCCGATCTTGATTTTGAGCTTCCAATCGACGATCTCGTATTCGAGAGTGGCAATCAAGACCTTCCTCCTCTTGTTCATGTCTTCCGGCCAGCCGATGATCTGTGTTCTTGCTGTGTCCAACGCTGACCTTCTCGCTGAAGGCGTGATCGTCTCCCTTCTCCTTGTCCTTCTTCCCGGTCAAAGCGCTAATCATCGGGAAGTAGTTGGTCTCCTTGGTGGGTTTGGCACCGAACTGGTTGTACCTGATCCTGTAGAATGACCACATGAAGATGAGGACGGCAAGAGTGCCGGTGATAATTGGAATCGAGAGCAGTAGACCACACATGATCGCACCCACGCCTGATGAACCGCGAGGCTGAACGGTCCAACTGAGATGTGCGCCGTCGACGACCAGAGTCCAGGTAAGATATGGTTTGGGGGGAGCAGTCATATTGACATAGTTGGGGGCAGCAGAGTTGGACAATGACAGATGCGAGAGACGGCGAACGAGAGTGTGGTGGCAGACAATGTGTGAGAAGTAGATAGGTCGTGGCGGTGTCGTGTTGAGCTTGTGAGATCCGGGGGGTCCCGCCATCAGAGGCAACATTGTCGATAGGATATGGAGGAGAGCGATGGGAGAAGGTGGGTGGCCGATGAGGGCATAGGGTGCGAGACAATACGATACGGTGTGGACGATGGTGGTTCGATGCAAGGTGTCGGCAAAAACCGATGGGGCGGCGAGAAAAGTTCTACTGAACTTCCTTGCCTTTTTGGGGCGGGGAGGAGTGTAATCCTGTTTCCCATGATTACTACGATTTACTATTTAAACCCTGTATTCCGTCGATCAGTACAAGTTATCTTTTGGCCAATACCAGTACCAGTCGTCCTTTCCGTCGCTCGTCCGCTCCTCAGTGTTGGCGGCTCACGCCGCCTTCCAACGAACGAGCACTGTCCTCGTGATGCCCTTGATAAGTGTGTGCCCAGATGCGCTGCCAGGGGGGTTGTCGAAGATGCAGAGGCCGTCTCGAAGGTGAGATATGAGATGGCCAGCAGTAGGGAACCGCCCGATTTCGGTGGTGGTTCTGGTACGCCCTCTGGCATCACACAGTAATTCCCGTGCCAGAAGCTCGATCCGGACTCCGTCGAGGAGCTGTAGCAATCGTGAGAGAACTGATGCGAAAACTATACATCACTTTCCAAATCTGGTACGTACACCAAGCTCTGTCTCATCGCACCCGCCCGCAAGCCACCAAACTCCCTTCGAATAATTGCCGCTCACGTTCACCATCATGCCAGGTGTACGAGACATCAGGTGTGTACATGCTCGTGCTACTCGACCGTATGATTCAGATCTGACAGGGTATGGGGTTCAGTGCGGACGCTTTCATTACTGCATACGCTTCACATCTGAAGCGTTCGGGCAAACTCGAGGTCCCAACTTGGGCCGACATCGTGAAAACTGGGGCGTACAAGGAGTTAGCCCCCTATGACCCAGACTGGTACTACGTACGGGCAGGTGCGTTCAGCCGATTTCTCAACTTTGAAATCTCGAAAGTTTACGGGGCTGATCCTTCATAATCAGCTGCTGTCGCCAGGCACATTTACCTCAGGAAAGACGTCGGTGTCGGTGCTCTGATAAAACTCCACGGTGGCCGCAACCGACGAGGAAATAGGCCGTCACATCACGCGAACTCCTCCGCGTCCGTTCAACGAAAAATCTGTCAATCGCTGGAGAAGATTGGGGTGTTGGAACAGACGGACAATGGTGGCAGGCGGATTAGCCAGGATGGTCAGCGGGATTTGGACCGTATCGCCACGGCCGTCGTTGAGGCTGCCAAGGAAGAGGAAGAGGACGAGGAGGGTGAGGGCGAGGGCGAGGGTGAGGGTGAGGAGGAGGAAGAGGAGTAAATCCGTCTCCCTCAGCTGTCCCCGTGTATGCTATGACGCTTTCTCGTTGGTACTCTCATTCCAAAACTGTATCACTTCGTTTCGAAGTGTGATCTCATCTTGGACATTTGTTGCGTCTCCACAGTTCCCCAACGGGCTGGCCGAGATGGGGTTACTGCAATGGGCGCCCGTGGTGAGAAACAGTCGGCACGTGATGTTTAGTCCGTCGCGCCTGCCCGCCGGGAGTGAGGGTAGACCGCTTTGACCTCTGGACACGCAGTTTATGCTGTCGTATCACACACACCATGTCTAACTTCAGCTACAGCAACAGCAACCTCTCCAATCGCCGGATCGGCAACTGGATGCTGCTCGAGAAGCTTGGTTCTGGTTTCTCTGGTGAGTGGGTGCCGTTCAAGTTCGCCGCATCCGAGATTCGCGGTCGACCTTGGGTGTAGTCGCACGTTTAGGGTTAGACTCACCATTTGTACCACACAGGTGCCATTTATCGGGCCGTGAACGTGTATACCAAACCACAACAGGTCGTTGCTCTAAAGCTACAACGATCAGACGAGTCTTGCCCAACGAACCGATATGAGCGGTTTTTTTACCCGATCTTACAAGGCGGTCTCGGGATGCCGACGTTATGGGCATCAGGCGTAGAGGGGTCGTGGGACTACCTCGCGATGGACCTGTTGGGCTCGAGTCTACATTCGCTATTTTGGAAGTCCAACAAGAGTACGATGGATCTGAGGAGCGTGTTGTGTATCGGGATGCAAGTGGTGAGTCTGCCGGTGGTACATTTATCGCGTTTCGCTTCGAGCTGAAGAACAGATCTCGCCCTCCCACTCGGCTGGGTAGTTGGCGAGATTAGAGTTCATGCACGGACGCGGGATCCTCCATCGTGATATCCAATTGGGAAACTGCGTCATCGGTTTACCGCCAAACGAACAGACCGTCTACATGATCGACTTTGGGTTTTCGAAACAGTACATCGACCCGAAGACGAATCGGCACATACCAGACAGTAAAGTGAAGAGGGATTTTATTGGGAACTACTGGTTTAGTTCCGTCAACGTGCATTGTCGAGGAAAAGGCAAGCCTATGTAGCTCTGCGGGCCCATGTATTCTGAGGACTGACAGGAAGTGACCAGTTCCATCGCGTAGGGACGACCTAGAAGCACTAGCTCTAATGCTCATCCACCTCCTCACCCTTGGCGGCCTGTCGTGGACAAGGAATGGTGTTCCGAAGGACAACGTTGAACACGAACGCCTCAAGCGGATAAAGGTGGCGGCGCGGCCCGAAGATCTTTGCAGGGGGATGCCGGACGAGTTTGAAGAATTCCTGAGATACTGCCGGAAACTCAAGTTCGCCGAAAAACCAGACTACAGGCATTGGATCGATCAGTTTCGCGGACTGGCCAAGTCGCGTGGGTTCCCGGAGAGCGATGGACTTGTGTGGCCACCGCCCCCTCCACCGGTTGGTGCCCTGACTTCGAATGTGTTGGGCCGCACGACTGACACTCTGATTCTGCAGCCAAAATCGCTTGCTGTGGTGCCGTCTCCAAGGAAGGAGCCTGCCAACAAGGGTTCCGAGATTGCGAAGCTGCTTGGCGATCTGGGGAAACTGCGACTGGAGGAGGCGCCTCAGGTTCTGGGCGACCGGAAGGAGATTGCCAATGCGGTACAACAAGCTCGAGAAGCGGTCAATCGACCACCGTCGGATGATACGGACGTGATCATTATCAGCAGCAGTGATGAGGACGATTCAACGAAGAACGTCCCCAAAGCGAGGAGGATATACCTTTTGCGGACAAAAGTCTCGGCGGCCACTGACAACACCACGCTATCGAGACTGGTGTTGGAGTTCGTGGGGGTGCTGGAGAAGACTTACTCGAAGAGTCTCACCGTGGAGGGGTTCACGTTCCTGGACACGTTGTACAAGCAACTGGCGGATCCGTCGGTGTTCGTGCAACCGATCCGGACGTCGAAACGGAGCGGTGGTTCGGCGAACAACATGGAGGAGGCAGACGGGCTGGCGAGGGGGAGGGCGAGGCGTGGGAGGCTGGCAACACTGAGGGGGGACGTTGGGAAGGCTGAGACGAACAAGACGCTAGCTGGACTAGTGAAAGCGTTTGGGACCGAGATCGATTCGAGCAAGGGTAAGACGCTACCGAAGACGGCGTTCGAATTCTTGCATGCGCTCGGGACGAGACTGCACGAGATCGGGTAGCGCAGATGAGGGTGAGGTGGGAGCGAGTGTTGTGGCTATTTTACGGGCGTGTATTGTTGTAAGAACATATCTAGCGTCGATGGGCGAAGAATGAAGATCGGCCGGTTTGGAGTCACTGGCCACCGGTCAAGCGCGGACCTTGGCTATTGTCGGCAGGCGGCTGGCCATGTCGGGCACTCCAGAGCCCGGGGTCGCGAATCGGGTCAGCCTGGGCTTGATGTGGAATGCCGTAATTACCCCAGCCATCGAAACCCTTACCCTACCCGAGTACTCCGATCCGGACTTGAGGAAAAAGACTCGAGTCTGCCTCTGCGGGGCTGGAGGAAGGGACACGGAAACAGCCGGGGGGGGTACGCGGTATCCTCGAATCGACTACGCAAGGAGGGCTCCGGGAAAATAAAAAGAACTGGAGGGCAACCGGGATTCCGGAGGTGCCGGTCTGTTGGGGAAGCAGTGAAGCGTGGGGAACGGATGGCGCCAAGCGTGGATCAACTCAAAAGTTGGTGTTGTTCTCGGTTTCTCTTTTTCCTCGTCCCCAACCCTCTCTCCCTCACAACAGCCGAGGCGGGAGTCGTCTTCTGCCTCTCTCTCTCTCTCTCTCCTCTCTTAGACCTTAGACGGCAGCCATGGCGCAAGACTCCGACCGTATCACCATAAACCAAGAACCGGTCATCATCCCAGACCTCACAATCAAAGATCTCTTGGGTGCCATCCCGTGCGTCGACGTGTCACCTCCGTCCAGCAATCCGTCCACCTCATCCCCTTTATTCTAGGGCTCACTGCTTCAAGCGGAACGGGTGGCGCTCCTCCCTTTACGTGTCCGTATCTCTTTCTTTTGTTCGCTGGCGCACGATTTTGACGCATATATCCCCTCAGCGTCGCGGATTTTGTTGCCTTGGCTGCTATCTACAAGACCACCACTTTCCTTGATGCCCGTATCCACCCTGAGGTTATCCAACTTCCATACCCGATCCTCTACGGCGCTGCCAAGTTCACACTCTGGTCACTCTATACCTTCTGGGCGGGTCTCGTCTCCACCGGTCTTTGGGTCATTGCCCACGAGTGTGGTCACCAGGCCTACTCCGAGTCCAAGTTTGTCAACAACGCCGTTGGCTGGGTCCTCCACTCTGCGTACGTTTTTGGGCCCGGCCCTTTTCTCTCCGTCAAGTTTATTAATCGTCCATCAGTCTCGGAGTTCCATTCCATTCATGGCGTATCACGCACGGTAAACACCACGCTGCCACCGCCCACTTGACCCAGGACCAGGTCTTCGTTCCCAAGACTCGTTCTTTCATCGGCCTCCCTCCATTCGATCCTGCCCACGAGAATCTTCAAGGTGCTTCTATCAGCAAGAAGGTCATGAACGAGCTTTGGGATGCCCTTGGCGACTCCCCCATCGGCGCTTGCATCGGATCTGCGACCTACTTGGTGTGTTTGAATACCCGTTGATCCGATCAAGGCAATCTGACCGCCCCCACCAGTTGGGTGGTTGGCCCGCCTACCTGATGTTCAATTCTTCTGGTCAAAAACGTTACCCCTCCGGCACCAACCGTAACTCTTTTCTCACCTCTTCAACGCCTAATGGCTAATCCTCTACCCCAGATTTCAACCCCAGTGCTGTCGTTTTCTCTCCTAGCCAATGGGGGCAGATCGTCATCTCGGATATCGGCACCTTGTTCTGGGCTGTCGGCTTGTACTACTCGATCAACAAGTTTGGATTCTTCGAGGTCTTCCGCACCTACGTCGTTCCTTACTTGTGGTATGTGACGTGGATCTTATCGGGCGGTGATTCTGGATTAATATCGTTCCCAGGGTTAACCACTGGCTCGTGTTGATCACTTTCTTGCAACACACCGACCCCCTCCTTCCTCACTATCGTGCTAACGAGTTCACTTTCCCTCGTGGCGCCCTGTCGACCTACGATCGTAACCTCCTTGGTGACCTCGGATCCGTCATGGCCTGGATCGCTGCCACCTGCACCCACGGCATCTCTGAGACACACGTTGCCCACCACGTCCACAGCAAGATCCCTCATTACCATGCCTGGGAAGCCACCGACGCCTTGAGGGCTCGTCTCGCCCGTGCCGGCATTCAGCTGCAGGGACGCAATTCTGGATGGGGTGAGGTTTACCGTGTCTACAAGCAGTGCAAGGTATTTCCTTTCTTTTGTGACCGACCGCCCCCTCTGCTGACACTGTCAAAAAAGTTCGTCGAGGATGAGGGTGAAATCGTTTTCTACAAGAACGCACAAGGCCTCGCCGCTGCCAGGCCGCTGGTCATCGACACCGGCGCCAGCGACTCTGGTATTGACGTCCGGGAGAAGGGTAACTAAACCTTTCTCTCCCCAAAAAGTGTACCTAGGACACGCTGGTGTACGAGCGGGTGTGTAGGGATAGACTGTCCTGCGTTCGAAACGGGGACAACGGGTTGAAGTCATAATCACGGAAACTTAATCACAGTAATGGAATTCAATGACAGGCTTTTTCTTGGTTCACTCTGCTCGTAAGGTGTTCCGATTCGAACCACTTGACCCGCTTGAGAGATGCGAAGCTCAGCCGCCCAACCTTACACTCACCCTCCTCCCCGACCCCCTTCTGAGGCGATGTCCGCTAGGTCGTTCGAGAGCTCATCGAGCTCCAAAGACTCAAGTGTTGACTGTTTGAAGGTGTGTTTAGGAGCGGTATTCCTGTAACAGTATCTGACGGGCCAGCAGAACTACGAGATTGGGGGACAAGTCGAAGGCGGGGTTTTCCCAGAGGTTTATCTTGCCACATGTAAACGAGGACGCCTGAAACGCAGGACTGTGGTCTTGAAGAAGGTACTGTCCCTCGCCAACCTCTGCTCACGTCAACACTAATATGGTGTCGTGCTGCTGTCAGGTTACCGCGACGGGGAGGATCCAGGATTCACTCGCAGTTCACCAGGCGTTATGTCACCCGACCATCTTGTCCCTGTTCTCTACTCTTCCTGCCGATTCGGAGCCCGACGGAGGAGACCCACGTCAACTTGAAACCCCAACCACCACGGTCATGTCGAGGTACCTCGTCTTGGAGTATTGTGGACCACACGGGACTCTAGCTGATTACCTCCCTCGTTTGACCCCCACGGCGGCCTCACCTCTGGAGGAGAGTAAGGTTCGAGGGGTGGTCAAGCCTCTCGTGGATGCGTTGGTGTATTTGGAGAAGGAGAACGTCGTCCACAGGAGACTGGTTCCGGAGAATGTCTATATCACGGAGGACTTTAGAGTGGTGAGTGCGAATTGGAGTTCGTTTTGTGGTTTGACGATGGGACTTGACTGGGCGGTCACAGAAACTTGGGGGATTTGAGGGTGCGGTTAGGATCCCTGCGGATGGAAACGGTGGGCGTGTAGGTGAGCCGCCCGAGGCTGAGGTGGGAGTCCCTCAATATCAGTTGGCCCCGTACGTTCCTTGTACGATCGCTGCCGCTCGTTCCAATTCTGATCTCCCGTACTTCAAAAGGGAAATTAAGGCGGGACTGGACTACGCCTGTTCCTCAGATTTATGGTCCCTCGGTATCTTGATCCTTTGGATACTAGATCCATCCAGGGTTCGTTCACCCCAAGGGGCTCAGGAAGATCCGGCTCGGGCGAACCCAATGAAAAGCGTTCGCCAGGAGTTGATATCGAATTTGTATTCCGTCCGCACGAATTGCGATGGTGAGCTCGGAGCTCTCGTCTCCCAGCTTTTGGAAGAGGTAAGCCCTTCCGCGAGTTCTTTGGATCAGATCCGACTCACCGAGGACTTGTTCTGCTACGCAGGTTCCTGAGAGAAGGATCGGAGCGCGAGGCGTTTGCGCTCACCCTTTCTTAGACCCTCGACTACCTGTTCGGAACCTCGACCCGAGCCCCAGCTCCGGTCCCCATTCCCATTCCAATCCCACCCCCAGCACCGCTTGTGGTTCTGGGGGACGGAGAGATCAGCAGACACTGCCGACTCTGCGGAAATTTCGCGGATTAGAGATTGGCCGAGGAATGGAAGAACCAAAGCCGTTCAATGCCCAACATCTTCCACGTCACCTCGAGAGGGACAATGACCGTACAGGCTATCGTGGCTATTTCCCCGATGACATCGCTGTTGCCGGGCCGTCGACGTCGATCCTCCCTCCTCGACTTTCCCGCGCAAACAGGAGAGTGGTTTCCGACCCTGTTCACGGTACGGAGGAACGCAGGAAGTTTCTGGACCCTATCGAGGAAGTAGTAGACGAGCTCGGAGATGGGGAAGGATCACCCCCCGGACGAAGGGTCCGTTTCCGGTCCAAGTCTGCTGCTGCTGCTGTCCATTTGTTTCCCCAAACCCGCGGTCACAGTCCGGCAGCTGCAGATGGGGACACCCACGACCACGTCGACGATTCCCCACCGGAGAGCCCCACTAGTGCCTTCGGGGCGAACGATGCGGAGAGATCCCTAATGCAAGCGGAAGGGGAGAGATCCAAGGACGCAGACGATGGGATGGATACAGATAAGTTACTTGGGGACTTCGAAGAGGCTTTCCACTCTCCCGTTCCCTCCACGATCCTAAGCCGGGCAGGCTACAGTGGTCCCATTCATCGAATCAAGACCATTCTGGACGCTGTCGTCCCGGAATCACACTCTACCCCAGTAACTTCCAAGCCCAAAGTTGCCCTCAGACGCACTCCACCTTCTCCCCCGAGCCCTCTCCCATCCGCGGGGCCAACTCACGAATCACTCGACAATCCGACCCCAAGCAACGCGGGAATCGGCGTACCACGCCCAACGCCGTTCAACGCCTCTTTCCTTCCACCCCAGACTCATAAAGTCGCTCGTGGTCAGCTCGTGGTTCTACCGTCGAGGACTCTACTCGTTGACTTCAGGGAGGGGGAGAGGAGACAGGGAAGGCAAGGAGTCGAAGTTCTCACCGTTAGTTCTGACGGTGAAGAGGTACGGCTCGTTCAACGCAACACCCCACATTCGTGACTGATCACCCCTTTAGGTTAGTGTGTTTAGCGCTCCTCACATGAGCAGCCCCTGTTGTCTCGTTGAGCCGTTCGTCACTTACAAGCTTGGTGACCTCCCCAAACCGTATTGGAAGCTATACACGGACGCTGGAAAGCTCGTGGAGCAGATCAAACAGCATATCCCAAGGGTCAGTGAAACCGGTCCATCGAAAGTGTAGACCCT
>Ga0307509_10007746_pt1 | contig 13925 bp, 10 predicted proteins | sample 10_EM_MG_FD_202245 | JGI IMG/M metagenome (GOLD analysis project Ga0307509, IMG submission 202245) | Populus trichocarpa ectomycorrhiza microbial communities from riparian zone in the Pacific Northwest, United States - 10_EM | ecosystem: Host-associated > Plants > Roots > Unclassified | place...
GGCCTACGTCGCCCTGTTCGGCCCCGACGACGCCCACCACCAGTGGCACCAACTCCTCGCCCCCGGCGAGGAGTTCAACACCGTCCCCGCAGTCCTCGTCCGTACCGAGACCGGTGGTCTGGACGCTGCCTTCGGAACCCTCACGGACTACCGCCGGGGCATCCGCCGCGACCACCCCGACCACCACACCCTCCCGGTGATCTACAACGACTACATGAACACCCTGAACGGCGACCCCACCACCGAACGGCTCCTGCCGCTCATCGAGTCGGCGGCGGCCGCGGGCGCCGAGGTCTTCGTCATCGACGCAGGCTGGTACGACGACGACGCCCAGGGCTGGTGGGACTCCGTCGGCGCGTGGGAGCCCGCGCCCAACCGTTTCCCGGGCGGCATACAGGAAGTCCTCGACGCCATCACGAAGCGCGGCATGACCCCGGGCCTCTGGCTCGAACCCGAAGTCGTGGGCGTGCGCAGCCCGTTGGCCCAGACCCTGCCGCCCGAGGCCTTCTTCCGGCGCGGCGGTGTGCGCGTCACGGAACACGGTCGGCATCACCTGGACCTGCGCCACCCGGCCGCCCGCGCCCACCTCGACGAGGTCGTGGACCGGCTGGTGGGGGAGTGGGGCGTCGGCTATCTGAAGCTCGACTACAACATCAACATCGGCCCGGGCACGGAGAACGGGACCGAGAGCGCGGGCGCCGGACTGCTCGGGCACCACCGTGCCCACCTCGACTGGATGGCCGGACTCCTCGACCGGCATCCTCAACTCGTCCTGGAGAACTGCGGATCGGGCGGCCTGCGCATGGACTACGCCCAACTGGCCGTCGCCCAGCTCCAGTCCACCAGCGACCAGCAGGACCCGCTGCGCTACCCGCCCATCACCGCGGCCTCCGCCACCGCCGCGACACCGGAGCAGGCCGCGGTGTGGGCGTACCCCCAGCCGGACCAGACCTTCGACGAGATCGCCTTCACCCTCACCGGTCCGCTCCTCGGCCGTATCCACCTCTCCGGCTTCATCAACCTCATGGACGACGAGCAGTTCGACCTCGTCCGCTCGGCGGTCTCCGTCTACAAGGAGGTCCGGGAGGAGATCGGCACGGCGCATCCGTTCTGGCCGCTGGGGCTTCCCGGGTGGGAGGACGGATGGATCGCGCACGGGCTGCGGGGGGCGGAGTCGACGTACGTGATGGTGTGGAGACGGAAGTCGGACGACACCGGGCGCGCTCTCGCGATCCCGCATCTGCGCGGTGCCTCGGTGCACGCGACCGTGCTGTATCCGGGGACCTCGGACGCGGGTGTGGAATGGGACGCGGCCGAGGGGCGGTTGACGGTGTCGCTGCCTCGCACCGACACCGCTGTTCTCGTGCGGCTGAGCACCGGCTGAGCCGCACGGTCGCTGGAGTCCTTCCGCCTGCTGGAGTCCTTCCGCCCAGCGGAGTCCTCCCGTCCGCTGGGCCGGAGGACTCCGCCGCTGTCGTTGCACGGCTGATCCACCGGTGATCGTCATGCGACGGATTTAGCGCAGGTTCCGTCAGAAAAGTGCCTTCAACTGGCAATGCCGGGCTGCGGATGCTTCGTCCGCTTCCCACCCCTACAGTTCTTGAAGTCCACTTTCGGAGGCGGGACCGATTGTGCAGGTATCCGTGACAGGGCAGTACACCGGCCAACCCGTCAGGACGTCGAGCTTCGTCGGCCGGCGTCAGGAGACCGCCGAGGTCAAGCGTCTGGTGGCCGCCCACCGGCTGGTGAGTCTGACCGGAACGGGTGGTGTCGGCAAGACCAGGCTGGCGCTGCACGCCGTGCCCCGGCTGGCGCGGACCTTCGCCGACGGGGTGCACATCGTCCAGCTGGCCGGTGTGCGGGACGCCTCGCTGGTGCCGCTCGCGCTGATCGAGGCGCTCAACATCCGTGATGTGTCGGGCCGTTCGCCCGTGCGGGTCCTCATCGACCAGCTCCAAGGCCGGGAGTCGCTGCTCGTCCTGGACAACTGCGAACACCTGGCGGACGCGTGCGCACGGCTCGTCGAGACGCTGCTCGCGGAGACCGCTGGCGTGCGGGTGCTGGCCACCAGCAGGCATCCGCTGGCCGTGTCCGCCCAACACGTCCTGGAAGTACAGCCGTTGGCGACCCCGACGCCGGGCGAGCCGTTGCCGCCCAGGCCCGCGCTGGAGTACCCGGCACTGGCCCTGTTCGCCGATCGTGCCGCGACCGTACTGCCCGGGTTCTCCCTCACCGCGGCCAACCAGGACGCGGTCGCCGCCCTGTGCCGCAGGCTGGACGGGCTGCCGCTCGCGATCGAACTGGCGGCGGTACGGATGCGCGCCCTCGGCGTGCAGCAGCTGCTCGAACGCCTCGACCGCCGCTACCGGTTGCTGGCCGACGGCGGGTACGGAGCGGACAGCGAGGACACCCTGCCCCGGCACCGCACCCTGCGCGCGGCCGTCGACTGGAGCCACGACCTGTGCACCCCCGAAGAGCAGACGGTGTGGGCGCGCGCCGCCGTCTTCGCCGGGAGCTTCGATCTGGGCGCGGCTGAGGAGGTCTGCGCCGTGCCCGGTCTCGACCGTGACGAGATGGTGGACGCCGTGGCCGGTCTGGTCGACAAGTCGCTGCTGGTCCGGGACGGTGACGCCGTCCACGCCCGGTACCGGATGCTGGAGTCGATCCGGCAGTACGGCCTCGACCGGCTCCGCGAGGACGGCACCCACGCGGAGGAGGCGGCCCGGCGCCGGGTGCGGGACTGGTGCCTGGACTTCGTCGATGAGTGCGAGCGGCGCTGGTTCGGCCCGGATCAGCCGGAGTTGGTCCGCCGGCTGCACGCGGAGTCGGACCTCATCCGCTCGGCGTTCGAGTTCTGCCTGAACACACCGGGGGAGCTGCGGGCCGGGCTGAAGCTGGCCGGTCACCTCTGGTTCTTCTGGTTCGCGACCGGCGCCCTGGTCGAGGGCAGGTACTGGCTGGAGCGACTGCTCGCCGCCGCCCCCGAGCCGTCCGTCGCACGGGCCCGGTGCCTGTGGGCCCTGGCCCTGATGCTGCTGAGCCAGGGCAACGCGGTCCGGGCCGCACCCCTCGTCGAGGAGGCCCGCGAACTCGCCCTGCGGCTGGGCGCCGAGGCCGAGGCGGCACACACCTTCTTCGGCCGCGGCGGCGCCTGCCTGATCAGCGGCGACTACGACCGGGCGCGGGCCGTCTACGAGGAGGCACTCGCCCTCCCGCCGCGCGAGGGCGAGTCGATGAGCCTGGTCGGCTTCAAGTACGTGGAACTGGCCCATGTCCTCGCCATCCAGGGCGAGTACGACCACGCGATGGCCCTGTGCGAGGAGTTCCGGCAGGTCTGCCTGACCTACGGCGAACAGTGGATCCACTCCTACCTCCTGCGCATCCTCGCCTTCGCCGAGTGGGCCAAGGGCGACCGGACGGCGGCCAGGATCCACGCCCGGGAGTGCCTGCGGCTCAAGCGGGCGGTCGGCGACGTGTTCGGCACCGGCATGACGCTGGAACTGCTCGCCGCGGTCCACGCCCGCGACGGCGAGGGCCGCCCTGCCGCCGTCCTGCTGGGCGCCGCCAAACGGATCTGGCAGGACGCCCACGTCGCGCTGGACCGCACCCCGTCCCACGGACCGGTGCGGACCGAGGCCGAGGAAGGCGCCCGCGCGCTGCTGGGCGACGGGTTCAAGAGCGCCTACCGCGAGGGCCTCGAACTCACCTCGGACCACGCGGTCGCCTACGCGCTGGGCGAGCGGGAGTCCGCGGCCCGGCCGGTGCTCGACAGCCCGCTCACCCGCCGGGAGGCGGAGGTCGCCGAGCTGATCGCGGAGGGGCTGACCAACCAGCAGATCGCCGACCGGCTGGTCGTCGCGCTGCGCACGGCGGAGGGCCATATGGAGCGCATCCTCAGCAAGTTGGGCTTCACCTCGCGCAGCCAGGTGGCCGTCTGGGCCGAGGGACGTCGGGCCACCCGCCCGTGACGACGTACGGCCGTGAACGGAACGAAGACGTACTGCCGTGAACCGACCGACAAGGAAGGCAGACCGATGGAACACGGAGAACCCACCCCGCCTGTCCCCCTCGTGAAGCACCACGCCGGCATCCACTCGTCCGACGAGGAGTTCCTGGCGGTGGTGGTGCCGTTCCTCAGGGACGGCATCGTCGCCGAGGACGAACCGGACCCGGTGGTCATCACCACCCCGCGCAAACTGGACCTGCTGCGGGACGCGCTCGGCCCCGACGCCCGCCAGGTCGACTTCCGTGACTCCGCCCGCTGGTACCGCGGCAGCCCCGCGAACAGCATGGCCACCGCCCTCGACTACTACGTCACGCACGCGAGCCCCGAGGGCCTGCTCCACATGACGGGCGAGCCGGTCTGGGACGGCCGCACAGCACGCCAGATCCCCGAGTGGAAACGCTACGAGGCACTGGCCACCGAACTCTTCACCGGCGCCCCGCCCGACCTGATGTGCCTGTACGACACCCGGACCGCCCCGCCCGACGTCGTCGACGCGGCCCGGCACACCCACCCGACGGAACTCAACCGGCAAGGCGTTCAGCCCAGTTCGCTCTTCACGGAGCCCGCCGTCTACGCGACCCAGGGCCTGGTCCCGCTGCCCGCGGCGCCGCGGGACGCGGTCGGGGTCGGTCTCGACGGGGACCTGACCGCCGGTCACCGGTTCGCGGCGGACCAGGCACGGGCCCGCGGCATGGCCCCCGAGGAGGCGGCCCGGTTCGGGCAGGCCGTGTCCGGCGCCACCCGCTACGCGGCGGCCCAGGGCTGCGATCGCGCGCATCTGCGGCTGTGGTCGACCCGGCAGCGCATCATCTGCGAGGTGCGCGCCCCGCGCGGCCGTATCACCGACCCGTTCCTCGGCTTCCGGCCGCCGGGTGCCGAAGCGCGGCCGGAGGACGGGCTCTGGCACACCCGCCAGGTCTGCGAGTTCGTGGACATGCGGTCCGGCGACGAGACGCGGGAAGGCTGGACCATCCGGATGGAGACGGCCCTCGTCACGGCAGGTTGACGAACCGGCCCGTGGATTCGGGTAGTTCCCCCCGTGCCCCGAGAGGCACGGCGGACGCATGGTGGATACGAGGCCGGGTCTGTTGGCGGACCCGACCTCGCACCGCACGGACCGAACGCCCCAGGGGCCGAAGGGAAACGACCATGCCGAACGACCGTCGACGCGGCCTGCCGACCGTGGGCGATGGCTGCACCACGATCCTGGGCCCGGGAAAGTCCTCGGTCCGCCAGGCCAGGGAACTCGTCCGCAAACGGCTCGCCGAATACGGCCTCCAGGACCTGGTGGACATCGCCGAACTGCTGGTCAGCGAACTCGCCACCAACGCCGTCGTGCACGCGGGCGGACGCTACCGGCTCACCCTGACCCTGGGCGTCGGCACACTGCGCTGCGAGGTGGCGGACGAGCGGAGCCACCTTCCCCGACCGCCGCACCGGCACGCCGAGCGTGACGACCACCTCGACGTCGACCCCGACAGCGAGAACGGCCGCGGGCTGTTCCTGGTCGACGCGCTCGCCCACCGCTGGGGCAGCCGCCTCGTCGAGGAGGGCAAGGAGGTCTGGTTCGAGCTGGAGACCGAGGCACCGGACAGCACGGGCGACGACGCGGCGGAGACGGACGTACACCTCCCGGCGCCGGGCCGGCCAAGACGTGAGTCGTCGACCGGCTGCACCGAGCTGCACCACGAGCGGACGGACCACCACTACAGCTCGGACGGCGACAGCACCGAAGAGGTCGGGCTGCGCGGCTCTCGCGAAGGCCTCGAACCGCACAGCCGTTTCGACGAGTTCGGAGCGCGGGGCCGATACCGCCCAAGGCGTCCGATGCCCGGCACAGCTTCTCGGCCGCCCCACGGGACGGCGCCGGTCGCCGTGTCCGCCTGAGTACGGCTACCGCCGGGTCGCCTCCCGTGCCGGCCCGGTGGGATCCACCCCGTCAGTGACCAGTCGCGTCGGCAGCCACCAGGCTCCCGCGCACACGCACACCCCGAGCCAGCCGACGGCGAACAGCCAGCCGCCGACGACATCCGTGAACCAGTGCACGCCCAGATACACCCGGGTCAGTCCGACCAGCGCGCCCCAACAGCCGACGGCCAGGCACAGCGGGGTTCTCCCGTGCGGGGCGCGCACGGATATCGCGAGGATCACCAGCCCGGCGGTGAGCGCCGCCGTGGTGGTGTGGCCGGAGGGGAAGGACCAACCCGAGGCGTTTCCGGCCCAGTTGCTCAGCGCCGGGCGGGGCCGGGAGACCAGGTCCATCACGCCGTAGCGCAGGCCCTGGCCGGCGGCGAGGCAGGCTGCGGCCAGGGTCGCGGCGAGCAGGCGCCCGCGTGCGGTGCGGCCGGTGAGGAGTCCGGCGAGGACGACGAGGGCGTACGGGATGACACCCGTGCCGGTCGCGGTCAGGCCGCGGGCCACCGCAAGCGCCATGTCCGGGCGGTGCGCGACGGACCAGGACAGCGCGTCCTCGTCCGTGAACAGCGGAGCGCCCTCCTGCCCGATCACGACCATGCTCAGCACGCCGAACGCGGTCCAGACGCCGAGGCTCACGCCGCCCGCCAGTTCGGTGACGTCCTCGCGGTTCATGACGCCAGCAGGGGTCGCAGCCGGGTGGCCGTGATCCGCCGGGTCAGCGAGTCCGGCCGCCGCTTCAGCAGCGTCATCGCGCCGAGCGCCAGGAGCGAGCCGACGGCCACGCCCGCCACCACGTCGTGCGGATAGTGGACCCGGATCCAGACCCGGGAGGCCGCCATCGCGAGCGCGGCCACGGCGGCGACCGCACCGAGTCGGCGCGAGACGAAGAACAGGGCGACCGCCGCCGCCGCGGCGATGGTCGCGTGGTTGCTCGGGAAGGACCAGTCGCCCCGCGCCGGACATGCCTCCAGCGTGACCACCCGCAGGGTCCGACACGGCCGGTTCTCCCGCACCACCGCCTTGAGCAGCGAGTCGATGCCGTACGCGGCGACCACGACCACCGGCACGGCCAGCGCCGTCACCGCCGCCTCGGCACCGACCCGGCGCGCCCGCCACCAGCCCACGACCATCAGCATGGCGAACAGCACAAGCCCGTACGCCGACCACGCCGAGACCGCGCTGTCCAGCCAACTGGGCGCATGCCGCGCGGAGCCGACCACATCCGTGTAGGCCTCGCCGTCGATGGACGACCCCTGGAACGCGACGAGCACCACGCCGACCTCCCGTTCTGACTACAAATCTGTAGACGGTCTACTCAACTGTAGACGATCGCGGCGCGCGGGAAGTTCCGCCCTTTTGCCCGGTCATTGCCGCTTCATGACCGACCGACTACATGTATGTAGTCATGATGGTCCGCGAAGTAAGGCATGCCTTCACTAACCCAGGAGGGGTCGCACCCAATGTGGGACGACGCGTTTCCGAGCTTTCTGATCGGGCTGCGGGAGGGACTGGAGGCCGGGCTCATCGTCTCGATCCTGGTCGCCACCCTCGTCCGCGCCGATGCCAGGTCCCGGCTGCCGCAGGTGTGGACGGGCGTCCTGGCGGCGATCGCCCTGGCGATGAGCTTCGGTGCGGTGCTCACCTTCACCGCGGCGAACCTCTCCGCCACGGCCCAGGAAGCGTTCGGCGGCGTCCTCAGTGTGATCGCCGTCGCGTTCGTCACCGCGATGGTCTTCTGGATGCGCCGCTCGGCCCGTACCTTCTCCGGCGAGATCAGGGAGAAGGTGACCGGCGCGCTCGGCATGGGAGCGGGCGTGCTGATGCTCACCTCGTTCCTCGCGGTGGGCCGCGAGGGCCTGGAAACGGCCCTGTTCCTGTGGACCACCGCCCGCGCGGCCGGTGAGTCCGCGGGCCCCCTGACCGGCGCCGGCATCGGGCTGCTCCTCGCGGCGGCCCTGTGCTGGGGCCTGTACCGCCGCGTCCTCAGGATCAACCTGACGAAGTTCTTCACCGCCACCGGCGTCGTTCTCATCGTCATCGCGGCCGGCGTCCTCGGCTACGGCCTGCGCGACCTCCAGGAGGGCGGTGTCCTGCCCGGCCTGACCACCTACGCCTTCGACCTCGGCGGCAGCGTCGACGCCGGGTCCTGGTACAGCACTCTCATCCAGGGCGTGTTCAACCTGATGCCCACGATGACCTGGCTTCAAGTGGTGGGCTACGTCGGCTATTTGGTGGTGGTGATGCCGCTGTTCGTGCGCGGCGTGAAGACGAAGATGCCCGAACCCGCGCCCACGACAGCCCAGTTGGGCGAGTCGGCCCCGTCACCGCGTCGCCGCCCTGCTTGGGTCGTCCCGGTCGCCGTGGTGACCGTACCCGCGGTCGTCGCCGGTCTCGTCGTCGCCTTCTCCCGCCCCAAGCCCGCGAGTTCGGAGACCGTGGCCGTCTCCGAGACGGAGTGCGGCAAGGGCTTCACCGCGCCCGACACCGGACGGCAGACCTTCCAGATGCACAACACCGGCGACAAGACCGCCGAGGTGTACCTGATCGACCCGGCGAGCAACGCGGTCTACGGCGAGGTCGAGGGCCTCGCTCCCGGCACCACCCGGGACCTGGTCGCCACCGTCGCGGGCGGCTCCTACGCCTGGCGCTGCGTGCCCACCGGCGCGAAGGCCGTCACCTCCGCCACGGTCCACGTCAGCGGCGCGGGAGGCTCGGTGAAGGCGGTCGTGCCCGTCTCCGAGAACGACCTCGCCGCGCCCCTGAAGGCCTACAAGGTGTACGTCGACCAAGGCCTGGCCACCCTCGAAACCCAGACCCGGCAGCTCGGCGCCGACATCGCGGGCAATCACCTCGCCAAGGCGCGCACCGACTGGCTGACCGCACACCGCACCTACTCCTCCCTCGGCGCCGCCTACGGAACCTTCGAGGACTTCGACCAGAAGATCAACGGCCGGGCCGACGGACTGGCCGGGGGAGTCGACAACAAGGACTTCGCGGGCTTCCACCGCATCGAGTACGGGCTCTGGCACGGGCAGTCGGCGGGGGAGTTGAAGGTCCCGGCACAGCAACTCGCCGCCGCGGTCGTGGGGTTGCGGAAGGCGTTCCCGACCCAGGACTTCGACCCCGGTGACCTGCCGCTGCGGGCCCACGAAATCCTGGAGAACGCCCTGCAGTTCGAGCTGACCGGCGACACCGACGAGGGCAGCGGCACCAACCTCGCCACCGTCGACAGCAACCTCGCCGGGACGCGTGAGCTGCTCACCGTACTCAAGCCGCTGCTGACCAAGGAGTCCCCGAAGTTGCTTCCCGGCGTCGACGCCGACATCGCCCGGCTGCAGAAGCTGCTCGACTCGGCGCACCAGGGCGCCAGTTGGACCCCCGTCGAGCAGCTGGACGAAACAGCGAAGGCTCGACTCGACGGCGCCACCGGTCAGTTGCTGGAGGACCTGGCACCGGTGCCGGACCTGCTGGAGATCAGGAAGTCCGCCTGATGAGCACCGAGGACGCAAGCGGTACCCGGAACACGAGCGGCGCCGAGAACACCGGCAGTACTCAGAACAGCCGCAGCACCCAGAACAGCCGTAGCGAGGGGAACTGTCCGATGCCGTCTGCTGAAACCCAGGGCTGCCCGGCCGGAGCCGGTCGCCGTTCCTTCGTGCGGACGGCGCTCGGTGCCGGGGCCGCCGGAGCGGTGCTGGCCGGTGGGGCGTTCGCGCTCGCGGAGACCGGCGGCAGTGCTCAGGCGCAGGCCGCCGACGACACGAACGGCGCCAAGGTGCCCTTCCACGGCACCCACCAGGCGGGCATTCTCACCCCCGCCCCGGCCGCCGCGACCTTCGTCTCCCTCGACGTGATCGCCGACAACCGCGCCGAACTGACCGACCTGCTGCGCACGATCACCGAACGGGCCCGTTTCCTCACCTCCGGCGGCACCCCCGCCGACCTCGGCGTCGGCGCGCCGCCCGCCGACAACGGCATCCTCGGCCCGGACGTCCCCGCCGACGCCCTCACGGTCACCGTCGGCGTGGGCGCTTCCCTCTTCGACGACCGATACGGACTGGCCAAGGCCAAGCCGCGCCGACTGACCCCGATGAAGACGTTCCCGAACGACAACCTGCGCGCCGCCGAGTGTCACGGCGACCTGTCGCTCCAGGTGTGCGGCGCGCGCCAGGACACGGTGTTGCACGCGCTGCGGGACATCGCCCGGCACACCCGGGGCGGCATGCAGATCAAGTGGCGTATCGACGGTTTCCAGAACACCCCGCGCCCGACCGGTGCCCAGCGCAACCTGCTCGGCTTCAAGGACGGCATAGCCAACCCGGACGTGAAGTCCACCCGTGAGACCGACCGGCTGATCTGGGTCGGCGACGGACAGGGCGAACCGGCGTGGGCGAGCGGCGGCAGCTACCAGGTGATCCGGATCATCCGCATGCTCGTCGAGTTCTGGGACCGGGTCTCGCTCAGCGAACAGGAGCTGATGTTCGGCCGCCGCAAGGACACCGGCGCCCCGCTGGACGGCGCCAAGGAGACCGACATCCCGCACTACGCCAAGGATCCCAAGGGCACGGCGATCCCGCTCGACGCCCACATCCGCCTCGCCAACCCGCGCACCGCCGCCACCGACACCTCGCGCATCCTGCGCCGCGGCTACAACTACGACCGGGGCATCGACGCCGTGGGCAACCTCGACATGGGCCTGGTCTTCTGCTGCTACCAGCAGGACGTGAAGCGCCAGTTCGAGGCGACCCAGACCAGGCTGATCGACGAACCCCTCGTCGACTACATCTCTCCGACCGGCGGCGGCTACTTCTACGCTCTGCCAGGCGCGAAGGACGCCAAGGACTGGCTCGGCAGGGGTTTGCTGGCGACCTGACCAGGGATTTTTCCTCCCATTGGGCAAGACCTGCCGTGGTCTTTGCCGACCGTTACTGCGAATGGATTGCAGGTGCGGGAGGATGGCACGAGGGTGCTCACGGTCACCGCGCAGCCATGCCCGCACCCGCCCCCGTACCTGTACCCGGCAGAAAGACCCTCCTCGATGACGGCCGCCCCCGAGTCCACTCCGACCCTCCCCGTCACGGCCGTGGCTTCGCGGCCGACGCTCTGGTACCGCGTCCGTACGTCGATGACGCGGCAGGAGTGGACCCGGGTCGGCGGGATGGCCGCGTTCGTGCTGGGGCTGCACGTGATCGGCTGGTTCACGCTCGTGTGGATCGTGGCGCCGGGGCACTACAGCGTCGGCGAGAAGTCCTTCGGTATCGGCATGGGCGTGACCGCGTACACGCTCGGCATGCGGCACGCGTTCGACGCGGACCACATCGCGGCGATCGACAACACGACCCGCAAGCTGATGAGCGAGGGGCAGCGACCGCTGTCGGTCGGCTTCTGGTTCTCCCTCGGCCACTCCAGCATCGTCTTCGGCCTGACCCTCCTGCTCTCCCTGGGCGTGAAGGCCCTGGCCAACCCGGTCCGCGACGACAACTCCCAACTCCACGACGTCACCGGCCTGATCGGTACGACGGTCTCGGGCACGTTCCTCTACGTCATCGCCGGCATCAACCTCGTCATCATGGCCGGCATCTGGAAGGTGTTCCGCCAGATGCGCTCGGGACACTACGACGAGGCCGCGCTGGAGGAACAGCTCAACAACCGCGGCTTCATGAACCGCATCCTCGGCCGCTTCATGAAGTCGATCACCAAGTCCTGGCAGATGTACCCGCTGGGCCTGCTGTTCGGCCTCGGCTTCGACACGGCGACGGAGATCGCGCTGTTGGTGCTCGCGGGTTCGGGTGCCGCGTCCGGCCTGCCCTGGTACGCGATCCTGTGCCTGCCGATCCTCTTCGCGGCCGGTATGTCGCTGCTCGACACGATCGACGGCACGTTCATGAACTTCGCCTACGGCTGGGCGTTCTCCAAGCCGGTCCGCAAGGTCTACTACAACCTCACGATCACCGGCCTGTCCGTCGCCGTCGCCCTGATCATCGGCACGGTCGAACTCCTGGGCCTGTTCGCCGAGAAGCTCGACCTCCACGGCTTCTTCTGGGACTGGGTGGCCGGCCTCGACCTCAACGTCATCGGCTTCCTCATCGTCGGCCTGTTCTTCGCGACCTGGATCGTGGCCCTGCTGGTGTGGAAGTTCGGCCGCATCGAGGACAAGTGGACGGCGGGCCTGGCCCAGCCGACGGAACAGCCCGCGGAGTAGGCGCTATTCGGGGGTGAGTTCGGCGAGCTGCTCGGCGGCGGCGACATTGCCTCCGGCGGCGAGCCGGCGCAGTTCGTCCAGGTCGTCGAGCTCGGTGGCGGTCTCGATGAGCTGATCGGTCGCGGTCGCGCTGCCTGCATCGGAGAGCCGCCGCAGCTCAGCCAAGTCACCGTGTTCGGCGGCAAGTTGAATGAGCTCATCGATGGCGTCCGAGCTACCCCTCTCGGCAAGCCGCCGCAGCTCCTTCAAGTCCCCTGGTTCGGCGGCATGTTGAACCAGCTCGTCCACTGCGTCCATGTCCCCGCCCTCGGCCCGCTTCCGCAGCGCGGCCAGTTCGGAATCAGTCATGACGTATGACCTCCTTGTGCGGACAACTTTTCCCTCATCCCAGTTTCACGGCCGCACCCCCAACTCCTTCCGCCACTTCACGATCTGCTTCTCCGCGTCCCCGGTGTACGACCACGGAGTCGTCGTCGCCCGGCGGCCCATCATGGCCAGGATCGGCGTCGAGATGTCCTTCGTGCCCGCGTAACAGGCCGCGTGGGCGAGGTAGTTGAGGTCGCGGAGTTCGCCGGGTGGGAAGGGGCCGTCCTCGCGGGCGGTGATCCAGCGTTGCCAGGTGCGGCGTACGTCGCTGACGGCGCCGTCGTGGGTCCAGTGCTGGCCGAGGCCCACCGCCGCCTGCTGACCCTGCGCGGCGCCGAGGGCGAAGCGGTACTCCTCGACCCGGGCGTACTGCACCAGGACCGGCAGGGTGCAGCCGGGCGGTGCGACGCCCGCCGCGTCGCGGGCGAAGTCGTACATCAGGCCGTGGCTGCCGTGCCAGCGGGAGGAGTAGTAGTGGAGGATCTGGAGGTGGCCCTCGACGCTGTAGGGGTCGCGCCGGTGCAACTCGTCCCACCAGCGGGCGAGTTCCTGGCGTCGTACGCCCGATGGATAGAGGCGGGCCACGGAGATCAGGGAGATCCAGGGGGTGGGATCGTCCGGGTACGCCTCCGAGGCCTGGAGGCAGGCCATGACCGCGCCGTCGATACGGTTCCGGTCGATCGGCACGCCCCGGCCCGCCGCGATGGCGATGTTGAACGCCCGTGCGGTCTCCGTCGCCGCGCGCAGCGTGAGCGCGTCGCCGCTGTGGGGCTCGGCGGCGAGCCACGACTCGACCGTGGAAGTGCTCGCGCAGGCCTGCGCGAGCGTCCGGATCCGGTGGCCCCGGCCGAGCCAGTGGGCGCCGGTGTTCCGCAGCAGGTCGCGCAGTCCCTGCCAGCGGCCGATGACGATGTCCTGGCGGGCCGAACTGAGGGGAGCGTCCCCGCAGTCCGGGTCGAAGTCGGGGGTGTAGCGGTCTCGCGCCATCGGGGTGCCCCTCAGAAGTCGGTCGGGAGACCCTGATGGACCCGGGACTGTTCGGGCACGAAGTCGTCAGGGACGTAGTCCGTCTCGACGGTGTGCGTCGCGTCGAGGCGCGAGGGGCGGTAGTAGTCGCTGCCCTGCTTCCAGTACCAGAACATCGGGACCAGCCCTACGGCCAGGCCGCCCACGCCGATGGTGATCGCCGCGTTGCTCAGGCTGCTCAGCGACTCGACGAAGATCCAGAACATGAACAGGGCGCCGAACAGCGGCCACAGCCCGCCGAAGAGGAAGTTCGCCGCGGACTTGAACAGCATCTTGCGGTACGCGACGACCACCGCGAGGCCCGCGAGGCCGTAGTACACGGCGATCTGCAGACCGATCGCCGAGATCGCGTCGGAGAGGATCTCGCCCACCGAACCGAGCGCGTTCGAGGCGATGAACATCACCAGC
>Ga0307509_10007747_pt1 | contig 13922 bp, 11 predicted proteins | sample 10_EM_MG_FD_202245 | JGI IMG/M metagenome (GOLD analysis project Ga0307509, IMG submission 202245) | Populus trichocarpa ectomycorrhiza microbial communities from riparian zone in the Pacific Northwest, United States - 10_EM | ecosystem: Host-associated > Plants > Roots > Unclassified | place...
TACAGTATTTTATATCAAGCAATTTGATATGTTTAATCGTATAGCATAATGAATAACCAAATGCCGAATTTTTGTACTACCTTCACCCATACTTAAATACAAAATTAATATTTATATTTAATTCAAGTAAAGTTTTAGGATATCCATATCCATATTTATATCTAATTCATTAACCTATTATTAAAATATATACCATTAATTATACAAAATCATTTGTGCTATGATCAAGTATAACTGAAACTTTTATTGCACCGTTGTTGACACCCTACAACTTATCAAAAAATTTCAATATAAGAGCATCTCCTGTACGTGGAGATGCTGAATGAAGAGTTAAAAAAAATAAAAAAATATATTCTAGTTCTTCAACAGCTTATTTTATACTATTCAAGAAAAGGTGCTAAATAAAATGCTATTTTTTTATTTTTTTATAAAAATATTATTTTTACATGTCTTGTAAAAGTACTAAAACAATATTCATTGCAAACTCGAGCTTGAAGACCAAAGAAGAAGGTTGTCGAGCCAATTGATGGTTTTTGAACCCCAGGTCGAAATAAAAAGAGTAATGTGAGGATGAAGAAGGAGAAGAACAAGACTAGTTAAAGCAAGGTGGAGATTGTGGTTTTGTTGGTTTTAAATTGGTAGTCATCATAGTCTGAACTTGAAATCTTTCGTAGGCTCATCTCGTAGATTGGCATTCCGATCCTGATCATTCATAGTTCATAGATAGTCGGCACTTTTAGTCATAGGCTAGCGCCCATTCCTGATAGCCGCAGCTCTGCCCCTTCCCTATTCCATTAAAGAATGAATGGGAATTGATCAGACAACGAGCTTGCTAGAAGAATTCTCCTCCAGACTGGTGTGCGAGAGAATAGTAGGACATGCCGAGGAGAAAATCAAATAGCTCTGCTGCAGTCCATTTTTCCTACGGGGTCGGTTTCGTGGAATGCCAGCAGTTCTTCGGTGTAGGAACATTTCACGGTTAGGTGGCGCGAATCTAAAATAATTGGGTTTAGGAACATTCCTTGCTCCTCCCTTTAAAGTATAATTTCAGGGTTGGGCTCGAGCTTAACATTTAACATCATGCGAATAAATGTTCTAAATTTGAAATGCTTAGGCCTTTCTCCTGTTAATTTTATTTCTGTCAGTCTTAAATCTGTTTACGCAGTGTCTCGTTATAGCCCCAAAACTTTATTTTATCTCAATCACCCCCTTCAAGTTTGAACAAGTTTTCAATTCTCCTTCTCTACATCTCCGTTTATGAGTTAGAGGAATTGATGGTATGGCATTCTTTTGCTCAACTGATCTCTTGAAGTTTAAAAAAATAATCTCGAACAAGCATCATTCCCGAAATTTAATAAGAAAGGTTCTATGTATCAGGCGAGCCCTAATAACTTAAGTTTTTTGGGTTGAGAATGTTTTTTTAATATGATATTAGAGTTTTATTAACCAAGCGATCATGAGTTCGAATCTCATCACTGTCATTTTAATTAATAAAAATTATACACAAGGTAGTGTGTGCATGTGCAAATTTTAAAATCAAAGAGCTTTCACTTGAGGGGGTATATTAGAAAATTAATAATATAAATCATATCTTAGGACCTCATCTAACAATTTAAGTTTTTGAGTTGAAATAGTTTTTTGACATGGTATCAGAGCCTTGTTGATTAAGCGGTCATGAGTTCGAATCTCACCACCCTTATTCTATTTAATAAAAAATATGCACAAGGTAGTGTGAGTCGTTAAAAGAGTTTTCACTTGAGATGGTGTGTTGAATAATAATATAAATCATATATTAGAACGTCATCTACAAACTTAAACTTTTACGCTGAGATAATTCTTTAACACTATAAATATTATTTTGCATCATATACAAATCTAGAAATGAACACAACCATTGTACCAAAAAACAAATTCTTAAAATATTTAATCGATTAAATACTTCCTCAAAGTAATAATGATTTTTAACTTCTCTTAACTATCCTTTATTTTAAATTAGGATTAAGTTTTTTTTCTTTTTTCAACTCTGTATTATGTGAATTTATAAACTCCTAATATATTGTATGGGGAATGTTGATAAAAAAAAAAATCAAACTATAAATTCTTAATACAATTTATAAGAAAATATATGCTCATACTATAAAGTATGTTTTTGTCTAATTTTTAATTCAAATATAATTCAATACTTCGTTCAGGGAATATGGTGGATGGAATTGAATTGAGATTAAATAGCTAGAGTTACTCTATTCATGCACATACAAATCTACGTGTTTTGAGCTTGTGTTTGTACACAAATCATCATCACATATCATTAGAGAAATTGACACATTGGACCCAGACCAAGGAAACAGTATAGCAAGCAGGGTTTGCTCCAAGTCAATTTTTGCTGCAAATTCTCTACTCGGATTACTAGTCGTGAAATTGTTGGGTACGAGGGCTATTGGCTGGGTCTCATTCCGGTGCTCCATGCTGCACTCTTTGCATTGTGCCCCAGCAGCACCCAGAAACCTAGGCGTGGCTTCAATTTTTCACCAGCCAACTTCGTCTTTTAGCCTTTGCAATACTAATTGTCATTTTCGTCTGCACTGCAGTCTGGAGAAATGAAAGATAACGAGCTGATACTTGCATATGCAATCATACACACACACACCTCTTAAAACTTCACCAACAACTTAAGACAGCACACACTTGGGATGAAACCTCACAAGTCAGCAAACATGCACTCTTCAAAGTGGCAAAATTTCCTACATCATGATTAATTCATAAATGAACATCTCTTTACAAGGCCTACTTTGACATTCTTCCCATCATCTATGGCTACTTGGAGGACTAGTGCTATCACCTGTGTTTTGGGGTGTTTCTCACGCTCGACATGTTTAAAGAGAACCACCGACCATAGGCTTTTTGGGGGTTCTAATCACTGAGCTAGAATGAAACATCCTGCTATCATGTTTCTTTTGTTGTTACATGTACATCTCGAACTACCTATTCCTGAATCCAACTTCCATTCCCTCCTAACAATAAAACATTACTCTCTTTACATTCTCTTTCAAGGCTGGAAGTGGCCGGACACCAGATTCTCCTGTCCGCGTTCCCTTAGCACCATGGCAAGCACCACTGCCTGCTGAGCCATTCTCCTGCATTACTGGCTCTGTGTAAAATCGAGCACGAAAAGCAGCTAAATGTGCATAGTATGCGGGTGGAACTGCACAAAAACCAGTAGCAAGTTGTAAAACAATGTGCTGCGATACAGCTGACAGCATCGAAAACTTAGAATAAGGCATTCAACACATTTCCATATTTTGTTGGTCACATTGAATGTAATACAATAGCTAAAAGACTAAATTTACACGAATTATTCATCTATGGGTTTAGGGAGGGGGGGGATCATGAATCAAATTTCCATGGTCGTTCTCACGTTCTACTCACCATCCAGGAACCTTAATAACAAGGGGTTAACTTCATAGTGTTCTTTTTGTTGCGTCTCCAAAAGAGAGAAGTTCATAAAAGCATCCAATTAGCCAAAATTCTTAAGTATTTATGCCACATTTAACAATTCAATACATCACTAAAAAAATGAGTCTCCGAAGATTTTCTTAGTTCTTGCAAAGACTTTTGAGAGGTTAAACTCAATGGACAATGTACCAATATATTGTCCACAGGACTTACCCACTGAAACAGAGCGCGTGCACCTTGCGTATGTGTAACAGAGATTGTTTGTCAAGGACTGGATTCCATCAGCTGTGAAATTGTTCTCATCCCACAAAACATGATAGTGTGCTGGTCTACTTGTTCCCTGTCACATCAGATAGAAACGAGTTCATTTCAATCACGAGGACAGCAAGCCAGTGCATACATGCTTGTAAACATACTGATATTCAACATATGGAAGAAATAAATCATCCTTATTTCACACCGTCAGCATTTGCAAGAGATCCTCAGCAAAGAACACAACCATGTAGGGAATTAACAGAACCAAATAAAAAGCAATCAACAAATCACTGCTCTAAATCTCGAATTTGGAAAATAGAATTTGGCAGCATCCACTTCTGCTTGGAAATTATATCCGACACAAGTCTTTGATCTGTCAACCAATCTGATTTTATTTAATCCAACCTAATATTTCATCCATTCCCATTGAGTGGGTATCAAGCTTCTATCTAGTTCGACAAAAAAAAAAACTCAGGACTCTTCCATTGGCACACAGGTAACCCATTGGCAAGTGGCAATGAACCAAGCTTATTCCAAGCCCAACAAACATGGTTCAGAGTCCCAATCAAACTGAGTTGTCCAGGATAGCAGAGTAATCACCCAATTGCTACCTTGGTCACTTGCGCAGAGCACATGAGCAACAGAAGAGTTATAGACATCCCTAGGAATAAGAACCATCTGACCATGACAGCCTGTCCAACATAGTTTTCAATCTCTAATCAGCTGGATTGGAAAAGAAATACAAGCAACTGGCCCTGTATTCCTTTTCCCCTCTCTTTGAAAGAGTTCATCTATTATAACTTCCCTCATCATTTACATGATCATAATACGGTGAGGCAGATAGGCTAAACATATATATGCTATGATTTATGAACCAACAATTCGAGTTTCTTAAGGAGATTTACATTTAAGAAATAGAGATTCTACCTGAATACCAGCATGGCTACAGAGATAAAAGTCAAATTCCGTTGGATGACAGATTTTAGAATCAACCACAGTGCCTGAAAAACAAAAAAATCAAGAAATGAATTTGAATAACATAAACTATTAGAAAAGATAAAAAGTAAGTAGATAAGAGCGCCTTTGAGCACATATATAGCCAACAGGATATTCTGAACTTTACCAGGTAATATGTTTCCACTCTTGTCTGTGCTATTCCTGTCCCTATGGTTGTTAGCAAACAATCTTGTGTGGTGACGTTTTTGTACAACAATGAAAGTCACCGGTGGCTGATAATTTGGCTCCAAAGAAGCGCAGGCCTGTAAAGAAATTATTCAATTAGAAATGTTTCCACTTTTGTTGAATAAGAAATATGACCCTGAAATTTAAATTCTAACCTTCCGAATTGCATCCAACTCATAAAGCAGAACTTGATAAAATTGCCCTTCACTAACACCATCCCTGCACAAGTTACATGCCATCACTTTATGAATCAGAAGTATGAAGGTCTTAAGTATAATGCATTTATCTTTCATTTATTCATATAGCAGATCCCGCAGGCAGATTTGCAAGCAAACAAGCAAGCATTTCAGGCATTTGAAAAACAAATAAGTTGACAATAAGCGCAGGTGCGCATGTAACCATGTGCAATCGTCTCGGCCACACCATGGTTTTAGAATGACTGATTATAGTGGTAGTAGGGTGGTTGCACCAAATAGGTTGGATACAACCTTGGTTTGAATCTAAGTGCTGATGGAACATGCAGTGTCATGCAATGGTCCATACATTTTATTAGAATTTTTTTGCATATGATGACAATACTCACCTATAAAATATGATCCGTAGCGGCTTTTGCCCCGTTGCTTTCCTGAAAGAAATCAGGAGATCTCTGCACAGGAGAATGTAAGTCAAATTGCAACATTTCTAACAAATAGATAACAAAATTAAGAATTCAGGTAAAAAATATTCCTAGGGATGCGAAATTTCTTTACCTGATCATGCCACCACTTACAGTACCACGAACAGGATCTTGCCATGTTTTGTATAAGTCCTGTATGAGTTCCTGTCTGTGAGCTTGAGCACATACCAATCCAGCGTATTTTGTTACTTCAGGCCAGTCCTGAGAAGCTACCACCTGCAGGAGGGCTCACGTCTATCAGCAACCAGATCTTAATAATTTTGAAGAACAAGTTCAAGAAAAAGGAATTTGGTAAAGAAATTCCACAGCAGCAATCGAGGGGCTTGAGTCCTCTCCATTCTCTGGGTGAGTCACATCTGCTCCAAAAATAATTGTCGGTATGTCGCTAACTAATGGTATTCTGCAGCTTATAGCATCTAAAAGGACGGTATTCCTACCACCCATCTGCGCACCAAGAACATGGAGAAAAATAAATATCGGGACCATGAATGATTTAGTTAAATGTTCAGGACAAACTTCAGACATCGATACGGAAATTAAAAGAGCAAAGTATAGGAGTAAAATTATAACTATATGAGAAAAATCTAAACGTGTTCCATCTTTCCCTAGTAATTCGATAACTTCACCAAGTACTTGGTGGTAGTTTTATACATATTCAATTGATATGAGTCACTTCATGACTTTAAGAATGCTCCAGACATTTGTAGAATATTGCTATTTTCATAAATCAGAAAGTTGATCTAACCTTTACATTGATCTTGAGCGACAGGTTTGCCAAGTACTGCTTACTGATCTTGAAAACGTGTTTTGAGAGACAACATTGAGTTATTAAACCAAGATCAGTTTCACATATTCGCTTCAGATCACCTAAAAACGAAGTCATGTTACAAAATTCTAGTACTGACTCATATCTTCATTGTTCTTTGACAAAAAAAAAAAAAAAAAACAATCATAATATGACTTGGATAGATCACAACCACCAAATCCTCAGCACAAATGGCATACCATAGAGGGACCCATTGTTGTCAGGTAGAATAGCTAAGAGAAGCTCTAGCTCTTTTCCTTTGGTTCTGTTCGTGGATGCATGATACACATGCTTCAAAGCTTTCTCTACATGCTCAGGCCTGGCATTGTAAATAGGGATCACAGGCTCTGAATTGAACTCCTAAACACGAACAAATTATCCAGTTAATAACTGTTCAGGAAAAGGAAAGAACAAGTGCTAAAAAGCAGTTTGGGCTATAGAAAAACTACCATTCCAGAAACTTGACACATTTGGGCAAGTTCATTGCAAAAGCCACGAGCAACACTCTCTTGCACACTCCTAGAGAAGTTAATACATGCCCACCGGCTTACAGTCATTCCATTAATCATTTTCTATTCATATGGGAATCAGCAGACCATGAGATCATTGTTAGAAGGCATCAAATGAATAAGAGTCGACTAAAATGAAAATGATAGATTTGTTGAAACTCTTAATTCTTCTGGAGAAAAAATATGTACTTTAATTCACGACAGGATAAAATATTCTCTCCTTTCTAAATTATATCTTCTCTAAAGCAGAACTTCTCCAATTTCATAATGCATTCCAATATTCAAAGTCCATTTTCAGCTTAGAGTATAACATCATATCAAACAAAAAGAAACAAATGATAAAACAGAAGAAGAAGAAGAAGAGCATACGTTTAAGGTCCTAGTGCAATACCTTGTTCATCATATTCCATTGCCCAACTTGAGGCAAGCAATCCTTTTCTTTTCCAGTTTCATGATATTTCAGCTGGAGGTTCATGTGTCGTGTCAGATGATGAACAAGTGACAATGCCAACTTTCTATAAATAAACAAGAACTAAAAAACTAAAGACTTTATATTACCCAAGGGGCAGGGAGAATTCGAGCCTCAACAGAAGCTAGCTTTTCACTGATTTTGATACCAAATTCCTTTGCATAAGGATCTTGATCATAAGCATTATGCTGAACTGTCTGCTTGTATTTCAAAATGCTCAGAGTATGGAATTTAAAAGGATTAAAATAGGAAAACTAGAACACCATGCAAAACATTAATGCAAATGCACAGGACACTAGACCACATGTTAATTTCTAGCGCACATGTTAATTTCTAGCACATTCGTATGCTTCTTTGTGAACAGGAGTAGAACTTACACTTTGTGCAATTATTTTAGCATGGAAATGACAGCAGCTATTCCATCAATGTCAGTGCCTATTCAACTAAATGAGAGTACTTTATGTTTCTCTCAAAGACATCATATCTAATTCAAAAGCTTAAAGCATTAGGTGGCACTGCAGTCATGGCATAACATGGGATATTACTTGTAAGCTTTAAGATTGCACCGTTTCTATGTTCTCTAGTGAAGGACGCAAACAGTGTACAAGTAAGAGAAGGGAGTCCAAAACATCATAAATACCTGTAAAATGTCATTTTCTCGATCCCTGGGTCTTTGGCATGTAACTCTTAAGAGGGCAGTAATTTGCCTCTCATTCAACCTTTTTGTATAACGCTGCCCCTCCACAATTTTACAAGCCTATTTGGAATCCCAACAAGTCAACAAGAGTTAAAGAAAGACAACTGAAAGAAAAGAATTGAGCAGAAAAAATGACCTCAGCTCACCTCCATAGGTAGATAGTTTGCTTTCTTCTGGTTTCCAACCTGAAGGCAAGGTAGATGTGTATGTTGAATGGTAAAGCCATACATCTCCTGGAAGTATTCAACAACTGACTTCATGGTCGAGTTATCATCAACAGGAAACCTAAACCAGAAGACCTTTGAAAGTTAGAATACACATAAAGAAATTCACAAGTTCTTAGAATAAAGCACAATAAGAATCTTCAGTTTTTTTTTTATCTATTTGTTAGCTGAATCACCTCAAATAACTAATAAATTGCTATACCTTTTTCTCATAATTGAAAATCTTAATGGCCTAGAGAGAACTAAAACTTACACAAGTTCTCTTGTAGGCTGAGATGTCAATCCTGAGACACGATATTTTCTTCGTACACTCCCTCTGTGAGTAACTTCAACTTTCACTCCTCTGAGACCCTTCTTAATCTGTTAAAATGTTTTTAAACGGCAGCTAAAGTTAAACTAAATTCCAAAAGATCATAAATAAAAATTCCCTACTTCACCCCTAGATGTTAAGTACCTTAACTCGATCAGAATCAGACAATGGCCTTGATAATATATCTTTGCCTAGAAGCTGGGCAACGAACTCTATCACAGGAAGAGGCTCGATGAAAGCAGCTGAGGCCATATCTACATCACAACACGTTAAAAAGTAAAATAAATAAATATATATATACACACACAATGAACATAAAAATGGGACTGAGAAAACTTCATGCAAACTACTAAAAATTCCTATTCAACACACTTCAATTTCTTGTAATCAATTTACCAATATTTAAGGACAGTCCCATTTGAGTAGGCCTTATACTCTGGTAAAATCCACACCAGGACTCTAAGCCATCACCAAGTCGTTGTGGTGCTCTTATATCAGGTGAAAAGAAGGATCTTCCGACAGGGCAATACCTTGACAGAAAAAAGACATCGTGACATAATGAAGCTCGATTCAAGAATTACAAAAATACAGGCGACAAAATTTAAAATGAAATGTGGACTCCATTAGAAATTGTACCTCTTTGAAGATAGCTCTCTCAGTACAATGTCAAGAATCTGTAGAGCTTCCTGCGGGGCATCAGCACGTTTCCCAGCTAAGAATTGACCTAAATGATACATATTGGCCCTCGCGACAAACTTGATCACCACCTTGTATTCCCTCCCTCTCCTGAAGAATTTTTATTAGGGTCAAATAATTACTTCATATCCGCAAATAAAGAGAAGGAACATCTAGATTACATTTTAAATGTGATAAACAGGAAAGTTTTTTTTTTTTTCTTTTTCTCAAACTTAAATTTTTATCTCTCACCCTCAATTTTCCATGTTCTTAAATTGAGTCAGTGGAGAAAAACAAAGTAAAATAGAAATGAAAAAACAAAGCAGAGATAACAAATACTTACTTGGGACCATTGATACCATCCTCTTCATCAATAAGCTTAATTATGAACTCCTTCCAAGCAAAAGGAAGCTCACCAGCCGTGTACAAGCTCTTTCTGCCATCATAAGCAGGCAGTCTCATTCCCAAGTCAGAATCTTTGTAAAGCCTCACGAGCTCTGCCATAATATCTCTGTTCATAGTTCTTGATACTACTTCAGGAGTTATGGTAACCTGCAAGCATCAGAAGGAACAGATGATGAAAAGAGGGAACAAGCAAAAAGAACAAGTTAACGGCCAAATTTAACACAACAGAAGTGAAAACAGAACCTATTCAATTTCATCTGCAATGCAGCAGCAAAAGATAAGAAAAAACAAAAGTATAAACACTTCCGCTGTCAGATTTAGGGCCACAAATTTTCTTCAGCAAAGAAATTATAAACTTAAATATTCCAAAGCAGCGTATATTAACAGCCATGTTCAATACTGTAGGAACCCATCCAAGAGACGGAAACGGTGGGTGGGGGGGGGGCGGAATTATCTGTAGGCTCAGCGTCAGATTAAGGGCCCAGATGGTGAATATCACAAATTCAAAAGAAAAAACTGGGAGGAAAAAAGAAAAGAAACAAAAGACAACATCTTTCCTTCATTGCATTCAAAGAATGGAGCTTACATCATACTGGTTCAAGTCCTTGTCTGGTAACTCTGCAAGGAAATGGTTGGCTTTAACAATACACTTAGTCCCAACTTGACCATAACCAGGCCTAGGAGCTAAACTCAAAGACTTGCTTGAGGTAGGGAACCCCAAACCCATCTCCATTTCACAAACATTTTTACTATTCTCAATATGCCCATTAGAAGCATTTGCCAGGAGATCACCTGTTGGGTTCAGAACAGGTTTATGTGCCACTGTACAAGGCCTTGAACTAGGCCTCGTACATACATCTCCTTGATCAGACTTTCTACCACCTCTGCCTCTTCTCCTCCCTCTGTTCTTTGCAGGAGGTGAGGCCTGGTTTTGGGGTTTAGTGTTGGAACTTTCTTGGAGTGGTTGTGGTGGTCCTTTTCCATTTTGAGCAGTTTTGTGGTGTTTTTGTGGTTGGTTCATGGAGTTCTGCATGTGGGTTTTTATCACTAAGTGCTGCTCCGAGCTCTCTTTCATTTGCCCTACAGGCATTGCTGGTCTTTTCTTATACTTTCTTCCCTTCACTCACTGAAACTTTATATGATAGCACCAGGATACTCTGTCTTCAAAACAGTAAAGATTCACCAAATGGCACAAATATACTTTATGTATCTTTAGCCTTTCGCTTGTATGTCTTGCAGGCTTGGATTTAAGCCCCACTTGTCCTCTGCAACCAAAAAAGTACAAAATAATAAGAGAGAATGCATGTCAGCCAAGTGAACAAAAACATTGCAGATACAGTAAAGAAATAGGAATAATAATGATGACGGTGCAATTCAACATAGTTGTATACGCAAAGTAAGAAGGTATGGATAAAAGGCCGCGACTTTTTTGCACGTCATAAGCATTACTATTCCTTCCCAAATCTTGAAACCAAACTATTCAGTCCTCCGATTCAGCATATAAACCCATAAACAAATAAAAAGTAGAAAAAAATTGAAAACCCAAAAACAAGTTTTACAGTTTGTATCTGACTTGTGAATCGTTGAAGTGGAGAAGGGAAAACATGAGACTTGAGAGTGCACATTGCATTAATATCACAGGCATACATACGGTAAAGATTGTTTGTTGAAACTCAAAATAAATTGTTTTTCCCTTAAAATCTATATGCTTAAAGTGTAAAGGAAAGGAAGGGCGTGAATGAAAACACGAAACCCCAAATAAGACCAGCAGCTAGAAATGAGCTCTGCAGCTCGAAAAATGATACAAGATGCAAAGACAAAACTGACCATCACCAAACCAATAACCAAAATCTTGTTATAGATGGTTATAATTAGCAACCCCAGTGAGCTTGAATCAAGAGGACAAGGACAGGCAAAGGAGTAGAGCAAGAGAAAAATTAACTATACTAGTACAAGGAGCTCAGCAAAATAGATTAGATATACCCAGTAGACAAAATCACAACCTTAAGCATGTTCCTTACACAAAACTGAAAGTTGATAAATAAAATATCAGGCAGAAGACCAAACAGATAAAAACTCAACAAGAGCATTAAAAAAAAATTATATTTCATTTTTAATAGAGATTTGAAACCCACGAGAGTACACATGGAAGGAAACAAAAAGAACAAGAAGGAGGTGAGGTGAGGTATATACAAAGAGAAGGAATAAACTTTGAAAAGAGCAGTGAAATCACTATCGTACCAATAAAAATTTATTGCTTTGACAAAGATGTCACAGCAATAAATACCAACAACGACTCCAAAAAAAAAAAAACTAGTATATACAACACGCACCTACTTCAATCAGACACGCAGTAGCCAAGAAGAAAGCCAAAACGCAAGAGTTTAGGTTGCCAGGAGAGAGAGAATTTAGAGAAAAAGGGAGACAAAGAACGTGAAATGATGGGTTAAAGGAGAAAGGAAAGAGGAAATAAAGATGGGTTTTTATGGATGCTCAAGTTCTTCTGGCTTTAGATATAAAAGAGGGCAAGCAAGAGAGAGAGCGTTTTAGAGAGATGATGGTGAATCTTTTATACACGCATGCAAGTATGCTTTTGGTGTTTTCTTTATCACGTGTAAACGGCTTTGTGAGTGAGGCCCCCCGCCATGCCCCCTCCCCTCTCTTTGCTGCTTTATATATTACGACTACCCCAGCTTTTAGCCCCTCTCAGTCTTCTCGTTTCAGTTCTTGATGACTGAATTGCGCGCAGCCTCGAGGACGTACCATTGTCTGAACATGGGAGTATTTCTTAAAAAAGAAATCCAAAAACAAGCAAATATGTATTCGACACACATAAACAAAGAGAAGAAATGTGGTCGCTAGCTAGAGAGAAAAAGGAACATTAATATTATTGTTGTTATGCGTATAGTCCAAAAGAGCTACTGAGTAAATATAAAAGCAATCATCCACAGAAGAAGAATAATTCGAACTTGCAGTCCTCATTCCTGCAGATTTCTACATATGTTATGCAATGTTCACTCTTTCTCTCTCCCTCTTTTCTCTTTTTTTAATTTTCTCTTGTTTTTGTAATTTCTCTTATTCTCTAGTCCCTATGTAATGCCTTGCAAAACCCTTCTCTATGTGCCCAATAAACAAACAACGCCCCCATCCATCATCACGACCTTGGTGTGGTTCCCACTGGCCTTTTGTATTGATGACCTGATGATCTAGCGGGCATCATGCTCTTCCTTCGATTCACTGCCTTGGCCCACGCCATTTTGAGGGCTTTGACGAGCAGGAAAGCGCAGTGCTTGGTTTTTGTTGCTTTCTTGTGTTGCTGGGTTAACAGTGAAAGGATTTCAAAAGGATCGAATGTTTGGAGGAAATGGTCATGATAATGGGATTCATGGGTTTGTTCATGGGTTGGGAAGTACTTGATGTGGCCTTGGATTTTTTGACAAAAAGACAGGAAAAATAAAAAACAAAGGGAGAGAAATGGTAATAAGGGAGAGTAGTCATCATGAGATCCTAGACTTGGGGAGGGGCAACGGTCCCACCAAAGACATGTTCTTGGTGGAAATAAAACTAAAGTATGATGCAAGCCCATTCATTATATTTTGGATGGTTGTGATTGGGTGGTCTGGTGTGGGATTATTGCTTTGTTGACCAGGTTTGAAATGCTTGTGGGGTGCATGTCGCTCTTGTGCAACAAGCAATGGTCGGCGATTTAGGAGTAACGTAAATCCTTGCCAGCAAAAGAAAATAAATTAAAATGCCTGGGAGTGCATTCTATGTCTGGGTTTAGTATTTTTTTTATTTAAAATTATATTAAAATAATTTTTTCATAATTTTTTTATTTTTTTATGTCAATATATCAAAATAATTAAAAAATTAAAAATTAAAATTCATAATTTGTTTCAGTTTGTTTTTTATTGGGTTATTCTGGTCTCATGATTAGGATCGTGAGTTTGACAGGTTAATATAAGTTGACTCGGGTTATTTTTAATTAATTTTATTTAAATTTTATTTTTCAATATTAAGTTTATTGGAAATTAAACTTTGTGATTTATTTTGATTTTTTTTCTATAATGTTATTATGATCTTATAACTTGGTATACGGATTGACAAGTTAACTCAAGTTGATCTGAATAGATTCGTTGTTGTCTTGATGTTTATTAAAAAATCACATCATAAATATTTATTTCAATTCAAATTATATTTTTACTGATCATCCAAATTATCATTTGACCCACCACGGATACTGAGTCATATCAAATTAATTT
>Ga0307509_10007748_pt1 | contig 13920 bp, 12 predicted proteins | sample 10_EM_MG_FD_202245 | JGI IMG/M metagenome (GOLD analysis project Ga0307509, IMG submission 202245) | Populus trichocarpa ectomycorrhiza microbial communities from riparian zone in the Pacific Northwest, United States - 10_EM | ecosystem: Host-associated > Plants > Roots > Unclassified | place...
GCGGTGATGAATTTTTTTATGTTTTTGGGTTTTCTAGGCCATACTTTAGGGTGCTTGCCGGGATTTTCCCGTATTTTTACAAATAAATTCAAGGATTTAACAAAAAAAAAAAATTCCCTTAAGGCCGAGAGAGAGAGGGAGAGAGAGGGAGAGAGGAAGACCAGGCGCTCGGGTGGGTAGATGCTGCAACAACGTTGTGAAACGACCGGTGATGATGGGGATGATGGTGATGATGATGTCCCCGGTATCATGGCACTTGTATGAGTGCTGTACGAAATTTGTTATGATATACACACACACCCCGTGATGGGGAATTGATTCGGGGTGTGTGAAAAATGAGACAAAAACGGTGTCTTTGTTTTTTTCCTTCTCTTTTTTTCCTTTTTTCTTTCTGGTAGTGTGACGGGGGGGGGGGGGGGTTCATTTTTTCTGGCGCGCGGGATGGGACGAACACAAGTAGTATGGGGTGGGTGGGAGGAAGGGTGCATGTACCACCTGGGTTGTAAATTTGGTTTCATTGCGAGGTATCATAAGGTGTTGAACTTGTTTGCGGAGTTTTTTTTGGGGGTTTTTTTCTGGTGGTGTGTTGATGTGATGAGTTCGCGTGGTTTTTTGGATTCGGTTTCGGGAGAGGTATATGCTGCATGTACAGTACCCATCTTTCGGATTCCTTCTTCTTCTCGGGTTTGTATATAATATCATGATGTTATAGTTATAAATAATATCTGCTAGCGTGGCTGCTAACTAACTGCACATACCACACGCTCTTCACCCCCACCCCACCCTCTCCAGTTTGCTATATTTCTTATAATACGATGCCGATTCGATGAGCTAGTGCACGATACGATACTGCGCAGTGGGTAACACGAGAAGGACGAAGCAGATGGTGCACATAAACTCACGGCCTTCCGCAGGCTTTTTGCTAGGAGATATGATAGTAGCGCGATATGATATCGTGGCTAACGGGAATCCCTTTGAAGATCAGTTCCCCGGTATTACCAGTCCAGGCGGCGGGGACGGCAGCGGGGGGGGGGGGGCGAGGTGGGATGCAGCTTGTGTGCAGGAGGCAGGGAGGGAGGGAGAAGAGCACATGGATTGGTTATGATATGATCTAGTACTTCCTACCTAGTCCAGGCTCTAAATAACTACGGATTGCACGAGCGCTCGTAATATCGGAGCATTTTTTTATTATTTCTTTTTGTTTTATATATAAAAAGGACTGGGAACTGCATATTTTCAAAATTTGGCCCCCCCCCCTCCCCTTTTTTGCTTGGATCTGGGGTGGTATGTATGTATGTATGTATGATATGTATCATATTATTATGCAATAAGCAGATCTTTTTTGAAAAGCGCTTCGACATTTACGGGCGCCGCATTGCAACTTGTCCTGTGCCCACGATACGAGTACGGTAGGTGGTATGATATAACTTATGCTGCATAGAATATTATGCGAACTGGGGGGTTGTGGCCCGTAGCCTACCGTACTGTGCAAGCTACAGTTACAAAAAGTTAATAGGAATGTGGCATGGTATGGCGCGAAGCATCTATCTGGAGTGCGTATACCTACTTATATGGGCACGCCCCATATAATTTCCGGGTTTGTAAAGGGGTGAAGGAAGCGTCCTAAGGAGGGGGAAAAAATGAATTTTAATATCCGAGGCCCCCAATTCTCGCAACTCTGGTCCATGATATTGGGGTTTCTTTTTACGTATTTTGGTTTGTAATTTTTTTAAGCTGAATGTGGCTTAGTATTATGATAAACCTGGTTTTGGTCAAACATGGCCTTTGTCAAATAGTTGGCTAATGGGGTTCAAATTGGTTTTCAGTACTGGTAGTTAGTGTAAAGTACCATGATAAAATAGGAAGGAAATTAGACGTGGGCTAGAGTTGGGTTTTGGATCTTCGAAATTCATTTCAGCTCTTTTGGATGCATTTGCCATTTATTTGCCAATATAGGCATTACATACATGAGCGCCTACATATCATAGGTGCGGTATGATATGGTAATACATTTTAGACGCTTTGTGCCATATAGGGATTTGCAATCCCATTCATCCCCTCATTCATTCATTCATTCAAAAAAAGCCCTCCTTTCCCAATTTTCACAGTCTCTACCGAGGTTATATTCCTATTCCAGGAAAAACAGGATTCATCCATCTATCCACGATACCATCTAAACCGGTATATAATGTCCTTCCCCCTTCAATCATACCAAATCACCTAAATAGTTGTCAAAATCCCCGATCCCGGGAAAAGGACCCCCAACGACTGCCAAATACTGCAGCTACATATTATCATACCACACGCTAGTATCATCCCATAACTCCCATGAGGAACATAAACCCTCCGACACCCATGCCAGCACTGTGCTAGTCCCTGTACCATGTATCATACCAAACCTTAAACTCAGCCACCACTTACTTACCACAAGCTTGACACCAAAATTACCCTCCCTCCACGTATTATCGTAAAGTCCGTCTCACCAGCAGTATCACACATATACAAACATACATACATACATACATACATACCGCCCCGTACAGCACAGCACCCGCCCCCAAGATCTCAAGATCACACAATACCAAGTACGGTATTCCAACCCTCCCGCCAACCTCGGCAGTAAAAAAAAAACCCCCCCCCCCGAAAAAGAAAAACGAAGAGTTATTTCTGTACCGTACCGTGCAGCCACGAGTCCCGTACCCTTAACAAGCAAGTTAGGTAAAACCTCACCACTCACAACCCACCAACCTTTTTTACTGCAGCACCGTTACGAGTTATGATAACCATAACTTTGTGAAATTTATAATTGTCCGCGCTACCCCATTGGTTGGAAAAAAAGGAAAATAAAAAAAAAGGAAAAACAAAATTAATAAAGAAAAAAAAAAAGGGAACGGACGGCTAAGGGGGCTGTGCTATATAGTGCGCCACTGATGTGATTTGTGTGGCTTGTGATACCTGTCTTATGTTGCGTATGGATATAGCTTGGGACAATAGGGCTGGGTTTGGGTGGTTCCGCGGCTGGCTGGCTGGAGAGGAGTGTGCAGGTCGCTTAGTAGGTATGCTTGTTGTGTGTTGTGGTTGTGCTGTGGGGCTTAATTTGGGATTTGTGTGAGGGGGGGGGGCGCTGACGGGCTGCCCGTACCGTTGGTTTGTCAGTCGGGATGGATGGACGGACGGACGGACGGACAGAGGGATGGACTGTTCTCGTACTGGACTGCACTGCAGTGTAGGGTCAGGGGTGGATAAGGAGTTCAGCTATGTATCTTTTTTGTTTACTCGAGTATCATAATTATCTCTTTCTTTCCTTCTTTCCTTTTTTCGTTTCTTATTTAGGGCAGGGGTGTGTAAAAATAGGGCATAATTCTAGAAGCTAGAATGGATTGAGGAGGTTGGTCATTTGGACCCTTGGAAATTTTTTGCTTGGCCGAAAGATAGCCTGCGATACAGTGAACGGTCTGGTCTGGTCTGCAGGTATGATATGACACGAGTGACAAGGCATGCGCTATCTACTCTACTGTGCTGGACCGGTCTGGACTGAATCACCTTGTGGTCTGACCGGACCGGTATGGACTGTTTAGTGTGTTTGGCTTACATGGTTGAGAAATCTCACGTAAATTTGGTATATTGGTATGGGCTCAACTCTAAATAGGATTTGTGGATGCGTGGGGGATACAACTAAACTCATCCGCCAGCAATTTGTCGGCGTTCGAACACCGGTGCAAGGAAGAAGGGGAGGGGGGGAGGAGGAAAAAGAAAAAAAGAGACAGCCCAAACAAATATTTACGCTTCCCCTCCAAAACCCGATCTATAATCCGATAGTAACAAAATGTCGTGCATTTTTAGGTTCGGCACTTGATCAAGATTTTACCTTTGTTTTCTAATTGAAGTTCCGGCAGGGGTATCTGATGGAGACACGTGCTGGTTAGTAATATGTCTGGAGAACCGACATCCGAAAGTTTAAGTGAAACAAAAATAATATGCACACATACTGGCTCGGGAAACCTTCGCCCTTGGCGATTTTCCATGTCGTGCCTTGTCCCGGGAAAGGTGGCAAGCCGTCGGCGCCGAGAACCTCCAAGATAGCCTTCTCGCCGCCCTTCTCGAACGCTAATGGCAGACTACCTTCTTCCCCCTCCTTGATGGCGACAAGTTGCTTCTCACCCTCTTGGCCGACCCCTATGCGTGGGTTGGCTGCAGAGCCCACCGCAAGCAGCCCGGCAATATCAGATTGCTTGAATGTGCTCAATTGAGGGTAATTGCGTCTCGTGTCACGTTGCCAGTAGGGGTTCTGGGCAATGTCTGCCGCAGGAAGCGTCACGGGGTCGGTGTAATTGTGGGCGGGATATGACGCGGGACTGGGGTTACGATATGTAGGGTTCAGCGGAATACCACTTGAACGGTTGGGATCAACAGCGAGGAACCGCCGAATAACCTCCCAGATCCCTCTCGATCCAACTGTGTATTTCTGTGGTGGCGGGTAAGCGGGTTAGCGAGTGGTTGAGACGGCGAGTTTGAGGTGGGGCTGAACGCACGTTGACGACCGGCTGGACAGACATGTTTGTTTGGATGCGTTGATGACAGTGGAAGACGCTTGACAAATCGTCAGCGCAAAGCGGGAAGCTTAGAGATGGATAAGGTGTGCCTTACAAGGCAGCCCGATGGGGGCTAATTGAGAAGATGTGATGTAGTAGTTGAGGAAAGTGCAGATGAAGGCGCCGATGGCTCGTGCGGGAGGATATCGTGGGGTTGGAAAATTGGAAAACCCAGCTTTCTCCCCGGCAACCAGTTCAAAAACGACCCCTGTCTGCCAAGACCATATTACTCAGCAGCAGCAAACTTCCATAAGCTGAGCGGTGGAACCCGTCTTGCAGTTCATAGTTCTACGATACCCGGCAAGCTCCGTGCATCCCGAAATTCCGAATTATCAATCACTGGCACTGGGGGAAAAAAAGAGAGAATCGCTAATGTCTTCTTCGGTAATGCCCTCATCGCCTCCGCCACGACCGGAGGTGCAAATATCCTCTGCTGCAGCTTCGGATACTCGGAATTCCGAGGATTTGATAATTTACTGTTGTGTCTGTTACCTACCGATTTCTTCTACTGAGGGTGACAGCGCGATAGGCTCCGCCGGAGGCAAATCAAGTAATTATCCAGCCTTTTGGCTGACCAGTTGTGGCCACATTGTGTGTTCGTCCCACGTTTTTCAGGACGGCGGTATGATTCCTAGTTCCAAGTGAGTGGCGGAAGAAGCAAAAAACTGCAAAAGAAAAGAAAGAGTTACAGGCTGATTCCAGTCTCCTCAACTGCCAGCTCCACCAGAGGCTGCAAATAAAACGCACAGTTGCCCTTACTGCAAAAGTGATGGGATATCATTAGCTGGGGTGGGTGCTGGTGAGGTGAGCCATGTCTCAGACAGGAACCCGGGAAAAAGAGTCGGGATAAGGAGTCTGAGGTTTGGGTTCTGACAACTCCGATTCATTGCGGTGCAGGTCCCAATGGACCTTCGTGATTATTTCCGCCCCGAATCGGAGCTTCTAGAGGATGTGGCTGGCGCCATTAAGGTTCTATGACTCCCGGTATGCATGCGTGGTGATTGGATATATATTGATTTGAATTACAGTTCAGGACGAATAATCTTATACGAATAGCTAAACATTACAGGACCCTGTCTGAGACCCTTAAAACTAAAGTGGAGGACCAGAGAAGGGTTTTACTAAAGGTCAAGGACGAGCTGATCAGAGGAAAAGAGCTGAAGGGGTCTGTTTTAACGAGACAAGTCTTGCACAATTAACATTGAACCGCTTTTATAGTCTATTTTTACTGACTAGTAAGGCGAAATGCGGTTTTGGAACGAGAGCTGGCAGATGCCCGCCAAGAACTCGCAGCGTTTCGTGCACGGGTGCCGTCTGCGGGGTCCAATGATCTTCCGCAGGTAGTTCAACAAAATCGCTCGTCACCACCGACGCTCCGGCACGAGTCATCGTCTCGCATACCCGCAGATGATGGGAGGCCTGAAAAAAGGAAAGCATCTGATCAAGATGGCGATGACTCGAGCATTCGGGCTAGGCACTTCAGGGACGAGTTAAACAAGAGACAGAATATGCCACCACCAGTGCTACCTTCGTTTGCACAGCGGAAAGAGCAACTGTTTGGGGGCGGTAGTCGGATCCACACAACGGATCACAGAAACGGACATATTCAAAGGGGTCAGACAAGCATTAGCACTAGATCCATTGTCGGTGACACTGAAGACTTTCAGCGGCCCTGGTTTGGACCTCGGGGGGAACAAGGGTATCAAGACCTGTCCTATCTTGATCATCTGAACACATCTGGAGGGCAACAGGTTCCCCTCTTTGAAGATGAGAGCCAAAACGAAGGCCAGCCATTGCTGCCGGAGTCAGTCTCTAGTAGCGGGTTTGTTCGCCCAGAGGAGCGGCAACAGATGCAGGACGGCAGGCAGTCGGCGATGGGGTATATTACCGATGCGAACGGGCCATTCAAGCCCCATTTTCGTCAGCAAGACCCACCCCCTATTGATGGCTCCGCGCGAAGCCAAGGGAAGGATTACTATGGATCGTCGTCAAACCGCCGATCCCCGGAAACACCGTATCGACGCGGTCCGCCTCCACAAGCGCAGGAGAGAGATGGTTTCGCCATGCCTATGCCAATTCGTGGAGTTAACCCCTCCCAACATTTGTCCGAGCAACGAGGCAGTCCAGGATATCAATACGGCCAATCCAGGGGATCAATTCCCCCTAGTATTGCTCGTAGTGTTGACAAATTAGGAGGTGGGAATATGAGTGGGAGCTTTAATGATCCGGTTTCCTCAAGGACGTTAGGCAATCAGATACGAAGGCCAGCAAGCGTAGCGGATTTCATGTACCGTGCGCCATCACACGGCGGGGGCCCTTTTAGTAGAAGGGATGAAAGCGCTTCCTCACTGACAAGCAAGTTTGGGAGATCTGGTACGGAAACACCAGGTTGGCGCTCCTCCACTGCAATCGGTAGTTCTTACGCTAGGGACATGAGTGTAGGAGTACAATTTGGAGGTAATGGTAGTGTAGGAATAGGAGCAGTAGTAGGTAGGATGCCAGCGAGAACGGGTACGGGAGGACAGGGGGGAGCAAGTTTGTTTGGGGCTCAGCACCACCACCAGCATCACCAGCAGAGGGGAAGATTAGGTGATACCTTAGGCGGCAGCATCGGAGACAGGGATAGCGAGAGGCCAGGGCTGAGGAGAAGTGTCAGGAAAAATTGAATTTATTGATTATTAGACTTGTACGATATGATACCACTCTTCACAACTTTTGCGACCAAAAACAGAAAAAGGTTAGCTTAGAACCCTATTTCTACAAAAATAGAGTAATTACCAAAAGAAACCTACTCCACTTTTTATGGTATCATCCAGACCTTGTTTGCCTATCCTTGAGTATCCCCCCCTTCTTTCTTTGTTAAGGCCAGCCCACGCTCTAGTACTACAATTCAAGTAAGCTAGTGAATTGAGCAAAGATGACTTTTTCTTCGCCCCAACCTTTATTGCCCTTCAGTAGTACACCTGTGAGAAGGCATTACACTGCGCTGTACAATGCTGTGCAGCACCCCCCGTGGTATGATATGTATGCATCTCTAACCGCACCCTAACCTGCAGAGAAGCCCCAAAACCCCAAAACCCCAACCCCCCCGAAAAGCTTAACGGCTCGAGAGCCCAGCTCTCCCACCAGTCTCACCCCGTTCCTCCGCTCCTCACCACTTGCTTAAACTTACACCTCCTTCTCCTCCCCTGATATAGACTGCAACCACCAGCGGTACCCCAACAGGGTGGCTGTGCTGCGAATAATTTCCCCAAATCACTGCCCATCGGCGTTTACATTATTATTAGTGTGTGTGTATGCTTTTTTGTGGGGTAACCTACTACACGTTTCATCCGTCAATTCATTCATTCATTCATCCAAGCTGACGTTTTGGAAATCCCGGGAGGTGTGTACTGTGCTACCGGTGCTAAGGACTCGTTCGCTCACTCGCTCACTCGCCCACACAGACTGACTGCACAATCATGTCCGAATCGTTTGGTTCGGACTGCTGGGTGCAGGTTTTTTTCTTCCCCTTCCCACTTCTTATGTCATGATAATATTATGTTATGTTATTATACATGCTTATATATTTTTATGATATTGGCTTTATTACGTTGATCGCTCCGGATGGATTTTTGATATTATAGGTAGATAGGTAGGTAGGTACCTGCACCTGTGTGCTCCGAGCGCACTGGTTTCCGATAAATTGGTTTAACTCCGTTTGATGATTTGGTAGTGGATACACTTGGACTCTTGATTACTCCGTCTCCACCGGCGGGTTGATTGCTGCTGCCTAAGTTTGTGACTGGCTGGCTGCCAACCTACTCATCGCACGGCATTGAAGGTACTCTGCTTGTGCGATTGGGTTGGTGTGAAGGGCATTGTGTTGGAAATTGTGGAATATCCCATGTCTGCTAGATCAGGATGTCTCGAGCCAGCTGTGGTGATCATGCTTTTTTTTTCCGAGCTGGCTTGCGAGTGATTTGTTGTGATTCTGTCTTTAAGTGGGAGGTAGACTGTGAGGTTATGTTCCACCTTATCCAATAGCACTGGTAGGTTTTTTATCTCCCGGGGCAGGTTCGTGATTGGTTATCTCTAGTTCTTCATATGTGCCGGAGGTTCGTTTCTCGCCCCCGTGGGATTGTGGGGGGAATCCGCATGTTGGACTTAACCCATACCGTACTCGCGGCTAAAGGTAGAGGCGGGAGTGACGTTAAGGTCAGTGTTAGGGGGGCGTAGTGTAGATCTTCCGCCCCGTTTACCATAGTTCTTTGCTGATGATGAGAGGATAATTTATAGCTTACCCCGCTGATCTGGAAGCTAATAGGCTTCTAGAATATTTTTCCTGCTGCATAATACCTTTACTATACTGCATGGATTCTCCAAAAAGTTCGCATGTGACCGCTTGCTGCCGAATCTCCTTCGATATCATATTTACCCTAGCTGGATTTCCAAGTTTTCTCGACAGCTTTTAATTATGTATTCCTCCCTTCCCTGTGACAGGGGCTGTGGTGAAAGGAGGTTGGGTGGTGTTGTGGTTGGCTAGTTTTTAGTTGGAATGCGTGATAGATTAAGTTTCGGGAGCTTTAAAACAGTAAACCACATCTTTGGATATCATACCTCGAAACATGTCAAGGCAAGAGCAAGTATCCCTATTGGGTGATTGTGCGCTCTCTGGATCGCTCTGAGTTCCATCTTGAGAGAGCTACGAGTAGTCAATCAACAAACATGCTAGCATTAGGGGACCGCTCGCCCCCTCAATTCAAAACTCGGGAGTCCCAGGTGTTCCAGGATTCCCCCAAACCGGGCCGTCACCCCGCCTCCCCCGAGCATAGCCTTCATCGGTAATATCAGATGAAGATCGGCGGTCTTGACGCCCTCATGTTTGCTACTAGGCTAGCCCTAGTTACCGCTAATTCTTCCTCCTCCCCTTCCTCCTCCCCTTCCTCCTTCCCCCTCAACTCCCCACTCCCTCTTCCCTTCCTATTCCAATCATACACTGCAGACATGCCATAACTGAAACCATCACATCAATAACGGGAAATCTGGTTTTTTCCCGTCACGAAATCCCCAACCGGCTCAGCAACTTCTGGCGGAGTGGGGAGTGCATGTTCAACTGAGTGACCATCACTCCTCGGTGTCTCAAACCCAACCTCCCCGGCCCGTATCGGAAATGTAGTGTTCCACAACCACCGGGCTATGGGCGACATACCGGTAGCACAGACTGCGGAGCCGGTAATCTTCGGGTTCATGTCTTGGACTGTGGTTGCGGGACCGCAATTCATGTGACTCTCGAGGCCCCGACAAGCCGGGCTCAGGACTTAGGATACTGGTAGAGAACCCTTGGGTGCTCGGATGCTAAGACGGAGGGTTAGCGATGGGATGAACACGGGGATTTGGGTCAAAGCGTTCAATGCCGGTACTGTGCAATTTGCCCCCCTGTCCCCGCCCATGTCTCGGCTTGAAGGCCGATGTGATGGATATCTCCTACTCAGGCAAGGGCGGCCAATATCCTACATCGTGGTATTCCCCATAGAAGGAGAAGAGAGGTTCTGAGCCTTTCTGTGAAGGTTAATAACACAAGATGACATAGAGAAAAACGTCTGTATGGGTGCTAGTCAAAATTCAAGTCCAGGAGGACGTCAACTCCGAACCTTCCCGTATTGATATCACCGACTGTTGGCCCATTCAGCTTGCTGTTAAATCACGATTCGAGCACTAACTACTTGAAATCCTCTCTCATTTCTTTCTTTCTTGCTGAAATGTAAAATCTTGTATAATGCACAGATCTCAGACTCAATTGACTGTAAGGTACCTACGTGCTGACTGGACAGAAATCGACAAAGCTAAGGCCACTACCACTACCGCTACCACTACTTGTATACCAGAGAATTGCTTCCTCCCCTCAGCCGGCATTCTAATTACGCCGCTCAATCTGTAAAAGGTCGTGAAATCCACTGACCCCTAATCTCCCTCAATCCCTGTATCAACCCATGATAGATTTAGTTTGCACTGGTTAACAGAATTGCGAATTCCTGTTATCATGATCCAACACAACCCGATGGGCAGATCTTATATTGTGTCAGGAAAACACTAATCCCTCTCAGCAGGTTTCCACTCAGAATCTAGAGATCACGGGGCTTACGGAGATGGTGGATTTCACGAGTTTTTTTTTATACTGCACCCCTCCTCCTTTCCTTCGGGGCTAATACTTTCCAGGTTACCATCGGCGGGGCCGCTCTGGCGGGGGTGGGGGCATTTCCTGGGCGTGTAAGAGTTCACCTAGACAAAACAACTTTCTTCACTCAGAGTTAGATTTTTGAACCAATTGCTAGAGCGGAACGGAAAAAGGATCAAAATCCTCCATAAGGGGGGTTCCAAAGAGGGAAAGAAAGAAAGAAGCCAAGTCCAGGCTACGTCAACATCACCAACCAAACCGATTGATCGGCTGTCAGTGAGTAGCTTTCATCAACACTCACTCGGGGGGTTGATAACCCACCCACCTACCCTATTCTCATTCTAGAAGTTACGGGTATATAGTACCCGAACACTAGCCAGCAGCCCCACCGTAACAATTGGCGGGAACCGACCCAAAGGCATTACCAACCCTAGACCTACCCCCCAGCAAAAAAGTGGTTCGCCGAGCATTTTTTTTAATGCTCGACTACTCCACTGCCCCCCGGATTCGAACTCATGATGGTCCCTGTTTCAAATTAGCCGACCAGTCTCCTAAGCCATTAGGCCATAGGAACTGGCCAATAATACTCTTCCTTCTTGATCTTTTAACTGCTTCCTCAGAAAATAGACCGTTCAGGCGCCTGATACTTCATCATCGGCGAAAAAGGACATTGGTATCCAATGATAGTACTCTCTCAGGATGTCGATGGAACAAGGGATGGGGGGGTTCCGGTGAATATCTATGGTCTGCCTCCGAAACACTCGCTTCCTTTGTCAGAAATGTTTCCCGAATTCCATGGCCAGTGTCCCCGATGTAACTATTCTTTGGTACAGCAAAGGGCAATGATAACACTTTTGTGTGGTAAATTATCTATGCGTATCTGACCGCCCATACAAAATTCGTACCCAAGTGTTCGGGCTCTATATGCCTGTAACTTGTACAAGTTCGAGCTCCAGGAAATAAAGCATGGTTCCTTACCAAGCCTGCAAAGGATCTCCGAATGAGCAAATCAGGAAATACCATCTAACTTACTTCCCTCGTGGGGAATACTTTGTCCTGCTACATACTTACCGGATATAAAAGTCGGATGACAGGAAAATTCGAGCCAATTGACCAGTTTACACCAAAACCGAGCACTATTTTTACCAACCATTCAATCACCCCCAATGAATCTGGGGGGGGGGGGGGGTTCCACTTTAGGCCAAATCAAACTGGTGAACAAGTATAATAGAGAGTAGCTTTCAAGAAATAAAATTTGCTAATTAGAGGGTTTTGTGGAATTGAGGAACCAGAGAGAGAGGAATGAGAGAGAGCCTGCAAAACAAAGGTTGTTGTCATGTATCTTTTGTACTAGTATAGAAGCCTTATATAAAACCTTAAGTTACTTTCTGATCTTTCTATAACCATCGCACGGAAAATTCATGAGTTGTTAATTTATAGGCTTTATATTTCCTTGGTAGGAAATGGTAGTTCTTCTCATGCTCCTTGCTACTTCTTGAAACTTAAGATCTTACCTGGATAGTTGTCCAGCCGTGAGTTTCTGAAAAATGGCTGTTTTTTGGGGGTAAAATTGCCCAACGGCCCGAGTTGGATTTTTTTATATCACCCTAGTTTAAATAGCGGAGCTAAGCGGTGTGCGGTACGCTAGTATGGTTTAAGCGGATATAAGCCCATTCCCCAGCAAAGACTACTTCGTGCGCTGTAAGTAAACCTTGAAGGGGTATTACACACACCCCCCTCTTCCCCGCCCCTCACTACGAATATCATACTTCAAAGAGCTATCGATCTCACATGTAGCATACCTCCTCTATAACCGACCTTGTGTGCTTTTTGGTATTGAACCGAGCTTGATGCGCTCCTTTTACTTCTTGAATTCCAGTCCGGAACACGAGCCATACGCACCTCATCATTTTGGGGGATTGGTAGGGTAGTTTGTGACGACTCCCAAAAGCCCCTGGCGTTTATGGTGCTATATCGGTGGGTGGACGCCTTCGGCTGGCGATTGGGTATCGTAACTTGCGGGAGGGGACTTATATGTCGAGTGAGATATTGTGATCAGCTAGCATTTTGGGAATTTAGCAGTGGCGGTATGTGAATGGGATATTTGGAGGTTTAGGGATCCCGGGAACATTCGTCCTAAGCTTGAACACGTTTTACGGTTCGGGGAGCGCAAGGTCATCTCTGCTAGGTGATATTGTAGAATCGGTTCCGGGTAGAAGCATGATATTCGCCACCTGTCCCGGGTCCTACCTACCCTCTAGGAAACCTGTATACAATGCGGTAAAAGGAAAAAAAAGAGAATATAATATGTACTAAATATACACCTCCAATCTCACCTCCAATTTTCCTAGTAGAGAGAAAACCCAGCCTACTTCATCATAACCTCCCTCTGTACTGCTTCATCATCCAACCCAATAGCCTCCATAACATTCCTCCACCTAATGCCACCCTTCTCCTTCCTCTTCAGATACTTCAAGAGCTTCTGCCTCTTATGCACCAGAAGTCTCAAATTCCTCTTGTTATGCTTATCCGTGGGGCCCTTCAACTCCAAATGCCTCGCCAGGTTCCTAATCTTCACCGTCAGGATGGCGATCTGAACCTCACTACTCCCCGTATCCGGCCCAGCCCTTGGAGTCTTTTTCGACTTAGTCGGATCCGGCGCGCCCGGGTCCCGCGAGAGCAAATTATCCGTGACGTGTCTGCCGAATAAATCTATACACCTCGCCTTCTGAACCCTCATCTTATCGCTCCTAGAGCCAATACTCAGGCTCGCGATCCGCTGAATCGCAGTAACCGCACGGTTGTGCGCTTCTTCGTGCGCACTGAGGAGGGCTTTATCCTCTTCGCGGTACACGAACTTGCCAGACCCCGACTCAGTTGGATCGTCGATATACGGCTTCGTGAGACGGTAGGAGCGCTCGAGTGCTTCGGTGAGATCCTCGGGTGTGAGGTAGTGGTTCAGGTGTGTTTTTTTCGTGTGCCCGGCGAGAGGGTCGACTTTGTTTGTAAGTGCCCAGTCCACGGGGGGCAAGGGTGGGGGCTGCACGTCGAAGGACTCGACGAATTCGGTGTCTGTTCCTAGGACCGGGTCGACGCGGGAAGATAGGCGCTTCTGCTTTCGCTCCTCACGCTTCTCTAGGTTTTCTATGCGGATTTTCTCGGATTTGGCCC
>Ga0307509_10007749_pt1 | contig 13919 bp, 13 predicted proteins | sample 10_EM_MG_FD_202245 | JGI IMG/M metagenome (GOLD analysis project Ga0307509, IMG submission 202245) | Populus trichocarpa ectomycorrhiza microbial communities from riparian zone in the Pacific Northwest, United States - 10_EM | ecosystem: Host-associated > Plants > Roots > Unclassified | place...
AGAAACTATCGGAAAACGCGTTCGTGTCTTGACTAGGCAGCCTCTTAAAGAGAAAGAGAGTAGAGAAATCGACCGTGGCCTGTTGAAGTGTTTTCTCTTACTGCAAACCGTGTACCTGGCCGTCTGTAACATGGGGGTTGAGAAGAGTGTTGCCGACCGTGCAAATGCTCTAAGCGAGGCAGAGCAAAAGCGGGGTAGAGAGAGGAAACATCATCAAAAGAAGACGAAATTCATCAACCCAGAGTGAAGAAAGCCCAAAGGGATGAACCTAAGGGAAGGGGAGTGTAGAGGAGATATGACTCCACCCCCTAGAGCGAACTCATAACGGGGGGTGGAGTTTGGAAAAGTGGTGATAATCTCGTAGTGTTGAGATTTCAATCGCCGGGTGTGTAGAGGAGACGGAGGATGGCTGTCTTTGTACCTTAAACAAATGCATATGATTCAAAAAAAAAAAAAAAAAAAAAAAGTCTACACACCTAGAAAGGAAAGAGATACGCATAGCAAACGGGCCAAGAGGATTTACAACCAAGAGGCAACAATAAAAGTAATTATGATGGAGGCTTCAAGTTATATAGGTAGACCTAGGAGCTGCAGTAGGGGGGTGAGCAGGCCACCAGGGTTGTAACGGAATCTGCCTATTGTTCTCGCTACTGTACTTACCTGATGTTGGATGTTTTCTATTTAAGTTCTACAATAGTAGAGTTACTTTCTTTACCTTGTACTTTCCTTATTGTTATAGTTTCCTATTGGGTAATCTATCCTTAAGCTCGCTTATATTATCCTTTGCTACCCTTGTACCCTTTAGGCAACCTTATACTTTCCTACTAGTACTACTAGATTAGTACATTAGTAGCGATCCCTTATTGTTTGATTCTATTACTTGTTTTGTTAGTTACATCCTGTCACCTCTACACCTATGTTCTAGGACTTAGTTGTTTGCTTCGATAGTAAGTGTTTGCATTAGGCACAGGATATTTGGTTATGTTTTATTTGTATTTAAAGAGCCTGAGATCCCCTAAGGATTCAGTCTCTCAAGCCTCACAGGAACACTCTTCTTTAATATACTATAAGTTGAACAGTTACTCTATTAGTCCCTCATCTTTCTTATATCTCTTGAAGATATCCCACTGAGACTTTCCCTCCTATCCTATTAGTATCTCCAGAATTCCCTTTGGAATTCTCAAGATACTTAGGAGTAGGTTACAAGGGTAGTGATTGGCAGTCGTTATCCAGTTATTGGGATTAAGGTGATCTCTTCCGAGTGGTATGTTCACTCTCTCCTGCCTATTCCGAGCAACACAGCAGAGTGGTTCGGCAGTCTTTATCTGGTGTGTTGGAGTTGAAGTTGTCCTGTCTGAGGAGTATTTCCACCGCTTCCTCGTGCCCATTGCAAGCAGGCCGCCAGCGTGATTGGCCGTGCATCATCCTGTTTTTCGGGATCGATGCAGCCCGGTATGAGTAGTATTTTCACCACTCTTCTTACCCGTTCTCGGCAGAGCAATGCAGAGACATGTGGCTATGGTTATCTGGCCTATCGGGGCTGGCCTCGTCCCGCTCCAGCGGTATTTTCACCACCCCCTCGTGCCCATTCTGAGGAGCCAACCAGAGAGGTATTTCGCAGAACACATCCCGTCCGCCAGGATTGATGTCGCCCCATATGAGCAGTATTTTTACCGCTATTTCTACCATTCTCAGAGGACAACACAGTAGTGTTTGGTCGTAATTATTTGGCTTATCGGGACTGGCGTCGTCCCATACGAGTAGCATTCTCACCACTTCCCCGTGACTGTTCTGAGCAGCTCACCAGAGTGGTGCTTGGCCATCACTACCTAGTTTGCCGGGATGTTGTACCTTCCCCCGCGCAGTATTTTCACTATCCCCTCACGCCTATTGCGAGCAGCCCACACGAGAGGTGTGTTACTCACCCAGTCTTTGGTTGATACCATGACTTTCCACCTCACCCACAATTTCAACAATTCCGAAGACAGGTAAATAACATAGACTACTAAATAGCAAGGATTTATTGAAAGCAATCGTCTGCGAGTACGGTTCCTGTGGCTTCAAAAACTATATGGTGGACACGTGGTTATTGTATTCGTCGAAAGGCTTCAGCCCGAGAAGCTTCTCGGAATCCGAAGGGTCCCTTTTTGCGTGCATTTCTCCAATACAGAGAGGAATGTGCGGGAAAGGGCCCGTCCTGGAGGTTTGGAGAGAGATTGGTTGAAAGAGCTTTGGTCTGGTGGGAACTCAGAAATACATAAGCCAGCTTCTACTATTCTAGCATGAGCTGTACTGAGAGTTTCGGAATGAGCCTCGAGGTATTCTTAAAGTGTAAAGTGGATTAAGAGGACCTTGGAAGTTTCCTTGTCTACAGAGACAAGCCCTTGACAATAGGTTAGAAGTGCCTCTATCGAAGGAACATTGTAGGTGTTGAGACCCGGCGGCCCTATCTCTATTGCTAGGACATGACACAATTCATGGACCTTCAAGGGGCACGCCGAATGCGGGATCCACATCAAAATGGCCTTTACAAGCCTCGATTCCCCTGCACCGTGTCCCTTTATCCGAGCCGTCTTTGAACCATAAACATCTCCAAACGCCAAGCCATGGTCATTGCGCAGAGCTTTTATTACCTGCGACGGATTGTGGTTTCTTGCAGGATCCTATCGATGCCCAACGAGGGGAGCAGGAATCTGGATATATATTTGTCAGTGGATAACTTAGGTGTAGCTTCTCTACTTTCGCTGCTTCTACATACTCTTCAGAAATATCTTCGGGAATCCCCTTCAGGAGGTTTGCCTCTTGGTTGTCGTCCATAACATCCTAAGTTGTCTTTTCGTCCCGTTTGGTACGGAGGTAACTAATGATATCATGCCTCCTGAGTTATGGATGTAGTCGTTACTCCTTCAGAAAGACACTTCTGGACCCCTGAGCATATGGCGTCCTAGTCACGGATGCCCGAGTGCCTCGAAACTTTTGTAGGATATAATTTAGCGAATTAAAAAGGATTACCCGACACCCTGCCGCACATTCATCCATAGCATCAGTGCATATAAACGTAGGCTCGTTTGAGGTGGTAGTTTGCAGCAGCTTTACTATATCCGAGGGTAGCGGTCCCTGTCCCCAATGAACTTTTTCTGGTCCTCAGTCTCGCACCAGTTCTTCCGGCATCTTCTCTGGCTCGTCGCGGCCTGTTAAAGTAGGGCGCCTAATACACCCGCCGGTAACTGTTCCTTTTGGACAGCGAGGTTAGAGTAAAAACACGTAGCTACGGCATTTTGTCCTCTGCCCTGGTTGCACAAGTTGTCTTCACTAATGAGCTAATATAATAGCTTGTCGGCACTTGCCCTTTCCCCTCCACCCCCCGAGGTTCATCCTTGTTACATAATGAAAGTCTTCCCACCCTAGGATCTCGGTAGCAAAACAAAACCAGATTATGGGGTCCACCTCCTTCACGACCGGCGCACCGGCTTCTAAACTCGAAGGCTTGTAAGAGCTATTCCCGTACATATTCCATTCGGCAGTCTCTGGTGTCCTAATGCCGTAGTTTAAGATCTTGTGGGTAACCAGGCTAGGATGCTGGTGGGTTCGGCCACCATAGAGTTAGTATTCAAGTTTAGTGATAAAATACATGTAGGAAGATATCTTCAAAGCTTATGATTAGGCTGCGGGGTCTGGGCTTCTGTAGCAGCCTAGTGTATAGTATCATAGCTTTCAGTAAACTAAACTTCATCGTATGCTGACGACTGAGAGCTAGGCAGCGATCCCGAGCGGCCGGTCCGGGCGGTTGTACGGACCATGGGTCGGCAGTCAGGCCAGTCAGGCCATGGTTTTAAAAAGCCTATGTCAGTCCGGTGGAAATCATTGGAGGCCGCCAATGCCGGTCCGCGACCGGGCAACCACCGGGCCGGATCCGGAAGCAACCCAGGCCAAAGCTACTAGGTGCCCAGGTAAAAGTCTGTAGATACTTAGGTAAAGCCGTCAGATGCCCAGGCAAAGCCGCCTAGTTATTCCAAATTTTAACTCAGCCTGCACGGGCTCTAGATGTCCAAGTAGCCCGCAAATTTCTGTAAACGGCCTGCATGACTTTTCTCCTTTAATTACTCCCAACATGAGAATAAAAGAAGGAGCTCTAGGTACTATAGATTTCGCTTCAGGCAGATAAATGTCATCAACCAATCAACCATGTTCTCCACATTTAGGCCTGACATCAGTAAAAAAAAAACAATCAATTTAAATCCTGATCTTCCTGATCATCTGGAAGGCTTCTGGTGGAAAATTTTCAGGACCCAATAATAAAAGTTACTTTTACAAAAAACGCGTTACTCAAATAATACAAATAACAAAATATGAGACAAAATGGACTAGATTAACATGCCCACTTCTGACTCCAAAGCCGAACTCATAGGTTAACCACACGTGCACAGAACCCAAACTGGCGTTCTGGACGTACTCAGGTGCGTTCAGGAGGCAAAATCTGTTCCCTTGCTGATGGATCTTACTCTCTCAAGACCCACTAGACAATTCTTTTTGCAACTCTTCTACCACCTCTGCTGGATTTGTGTTAGCCGAGCTATGATACTTTGTCCAACCTCTTTTTCCCCAAATTCGAGTAATTTCTCAGACCACGATACTGTTAATATGAAATACATAGATTGGCCTGGGATAAGCCCGGCTTTGGCTTTAAGAGGTCGTTTTCCCAGCCCGGCCCGGTCGTCTCTGGGGAGGCCCAGTGTTCCCAACCGCCCCGGGCGCCCCGAAGAACCCTGGTGGGTCTGTAGTCCGGAGCCTCCTGGGCAGGGTAGGTAAGGGCACGGGGGACAACGTCCCTCTTTCGAAAAAGACGGCCGTCACCTGTAAGCATCTCACAGTGAGACACCTATAGGGCCCTGCCATCCATCCCGGGTAGAGACTAGGACGGAATACAGGAGGGCGTCCGTCCTGGGCAGAGTCCCAGAACCCAGCGTCCGTCCCGTCCTAAGCAAAAGACGGACCAGCCGGTGGGCCACCCGAGCAAGGGGCGGGGGAGAGTCTAGCCTACTATAGTACACTGATTTAGCATGGAGCGGTTATGAGTATCTGATCTGGGCATGTCTCTGCTGGGCTAAGTTAGAAGTCAGAATAACTGTGGTTAGGCGGTGGTACTTGGTAAAGCTAGGGAACACTTGGCCGAGAGGTTAAGGTCAAGCCACATGTATCAAAGGATATTATGGATCTAGGATGAATATCTTCTAGTGGTATGGTATCACTCTAGCTTCACTGTATATACAAGTTCTCCTTACACTGGTAATAACATATTCTCTCATAAGCTTATTCACTAAAACTGCAACCTTAGCTATCTAAGCCTATCTTAACCTTTGCTGGAGCCTAAAGAAAGCACGTAAGAAGGAAAGAACAAAAGTGCGATCGCATTAAGAGATAAGCCATAAGCGCAGAGGAGCATGGAAGAACAGTAGACTAGTTAGCTGGACCCCTCTGCTAGCTAAGGACAGGGTAGGAGATATATCTCTCCATCTAACTAACAGCACGGCTATACTCCCGAAACTCAACGAAATCTAAAGAAACACAACAAGCCGACAAGTCCTGAACCCTAGAGGTCTCGGGCAATCTAGAAGCATCCTGATATCCCGTGATCCTCCGTGATCCCTAAAGCCTATGTCCTACGAGGGTGCCAACTTCTTTATATTTAGAGGCAAAGTGCGCGGAGGGAGGCCTGAAACCAAACACCCGATACCTAATGTCCAATGGCGTTATGGCAATGGGTATGATATCAGCAAAAACCGGTATCCTGTGCCTAGCGGCATGGGATGTGAAAACAAAAACCCACTGAGAAGTGCCTAGTCGCGGCCCACCGCAAAACCACATGCCCTATAACCGTATATCTCCTAGCCACACATCTGCTTCTCCGCATACCGTATATCCTTATCCTTGCAACAGCATATCTGCATAACCACATAGCCGCATACTCTATAGGAAATCCAATAACTTATACTGTTGAATTCTTCTATAATAATTTACCTTTATCCACTGTTGATCAATGTCATTGGGGTTACCATGACTCGCGGAGGTCCCTTTATAGGTCCTATATAATGAACTGACGAATGTAATGATCTAGAGATCCAATCTTATTTGCTGCACACCTTTCTTCCTTCTGCGCCCTCTCCTCTCCCCTCAAAACGGGGGAGTATATGCGGAAGGCTGGTCCAAACTGGTGGGATGAAGAGAAAAACGAAGAGGGCAAAATAATCCAGTGTAGGTAGATATCTCTTACCTGGTGGGGAACACAGAGGGGAGCTTCCCGTGATGCCTCTATGTCTCCTAGGGCGGGTGTTATTTGTCCAGCTGCCAGCAGACCAGTTTTTTCCCCTCCAACCCTCTTGCGATCCCAAGGAGCCCACCTTAGCCCTTTAAGGTAGTATATACTCCTCCCACGATTTGGGCAACTCGGCAGCACTATAAATCGTCGGCCAGTTCACAAAGCACAAGCTATCTACATATTTTAGAAAGGAGAATGGGTAAAGTACCAGTTGATCCTCCTTGGGTATAGAAAAAAATTTGGGACACAGATTGAACTGGGCTACCGTGTTTATTCCGGGTAACCTTCTCTTTCCCAGTCCCTTTCCGGGATCATTTCCGAGGCCACATCCTTCACTCTTTACGATACCAGTACTTGCCAATTTCAGAAGTAAATAACTGGTAATCTGTGGGCTCGAAGCCACTGGGAACAACAAATCTAGGGGTCTCGGCATCAGGGTCTCCGGATACTTTTGGAACCGCCGGGTCGGCAAGGCACAAAACCTAACCTGCTTGTCCTGGAAGCACACTAAGCTGGCGCAAACTAAAAATCACCTGTTGCTTTTTGGGTCCGAATCAAGGTTTAGGAGGATATATCGGTCGCCAGGTTTGAATATATACATAGAACCTACTGATCAGATGAAAGGTTACCAGCGGCAATCCCTGATATGCCCAAACCACCATTGAGCAGTGGGGAGTAGCTGTGTTGCAGAGTTCCACATGCGCTATTTTGCGCACTTGAGAGAAGGTAGTCTCTAGGTTCCCCAACCCTCCAGTAGTGATCCCAAGCATCATAGAAGCCCTGTAGGAACCCCGGACTTGAGTCCCGGGCGTCCTGGGCATGTGTCTCAAGGCGAAGGGCAAGAGCGTTAGTTCTTTGGGAAAGACTGCTGTCTAAGAGGGTGACAGCAGGTTCCTGGGGCCCCCTACTGATCGACAACTCCTGGAAGACACCTGTAGTCCCCGACAATCACCTACAGGGCCCACCCGTTATCCGTAGGGCCTTGCAGATCTCAGAACCCAAGATACTTGTGACCCCCGCCCATCCGTCCCGTCCAGACCCGAAGACGAACGGACTGGACCCTTAGGTTCACTGTCCTCCAGTCTCTTTCACCAACAGTCAAGAATTACCTCCACAAATATCAAAGGACACATTCAATTCCCCAGTTATCAATGCACGGCTTTGCGCAACTTAAGTGTCCACCCATTATAGAGACAATCAAGGACCAAATATACACACTGAAGATATTACCTTACTCTAACGACATACACTTGGTGTATCCATTTTATAAGCTCAACGTTTGCTACGGTCTGGAGCCCCTGGCGGCACCACGACGAGACTCTCAAGAAGTCAGGGCGGACGGGACCGCGATTTACAGTCCGTCTAATAGAATTTTGGGACTTTAGAAGCGATGACGAGAAGGCAGCATGGGGGACCGCCGACTGACCCATATGGATCATAATATGTGTTGGCCCTTGGTGCTTGGGACTCCTATCCTCTCTTTCCTCATTTCTCTATTGTCTTTGGTATTTAAGGGATGACTGCTGCACATATGTTATATAATGAATTAAGCCGTGCGCCTTCTTTCATGATGTGGTCCATAGTAAGATAGAAATTTGTTTACTGGCATCGGCATTGTGGAAACTTACTGGCGAGCCAATACCAGTACTTGCAAATGGTAGCGAACAAGCCTGGCTGGCTATTACTAGCTGCCATGGGCCGCTCAGGCTTCCCCGATAACCCCCCCCCGGCGGGCCCGTATCCTAAGACATTTTGTGGATATCCAATGGGGCCAGCGGCCTTCCCAGCCCCTTCTTCCAAAGAGGGTGAAACTCTTGCCAGCACAGGACGGACTACAACCCGGAGTCCGTCCTCGTTCGATGATGCCCTTGGACGTACCGACAGCCCCGTTGCGAACACCGTGTATCCTTGTATTTGTGCTTCCAATAGCCAATGTCAGCGGCGATGGTGCTACATTGTGAGCAACAGCTCAATCCATAACAACCCCGCGCTCTCTAATGACATCAACTGCTCTGGCAGCGCCAGTTACCACTCTGGATCCTGGTTTTAGCGAAATCGTGTTCGTGAGCTAGTTAAGGGAACGTGCACCTGGGTTGCCAAACATCCGAAGTGTGAGGACTGGCTGAGGGAATGGGTGCCAGGTCTCCTCTAACTGCTGGTCGGCCCAGGTTGTGGAAAATCCGTCGTTGCTTCATCCCTTGTGAATCCAGATGGAGGGTGTTGTTTACTGCATCTCTTTTTATAAAAGTGACAGAGGAATAGAGGAGCACAACCTTTGCTCCTTGTGCTTCACTGCATCAAACTTTTTTCGGGCGGAGAACGCCTCTTTGTATGTTGGATACTGGTATTTAAGAATACTGCTAGTACTGTCGGGCATGTAGATGGCCATGCGGTAGATTACGACCGGAGGAGGTTATCCGTATACTGGGGACATGGAGGGCTCCGCGTCATGTATTTATACCTCTTACTTTCTTGTACCTCCTACGAAGAACAACACCCCCCTCCCCACCTTACACGAGAGACCTCCCACAGTACTGTACTAGTACATTTTCTACTCAGCTTTCTGCCGTGTTCACGATAGCGAACAACACTTCTTATATTTAACGGAATCGATTATAGCTCGGCCTTATCGTTACTTGACCACTCTTGCGCAATCGACAAGTTCTAGTACGCCATTAGAAATCTCGGTTACTAGTCGCCCCTAGCCTAAAATCCAAAATGTGTTTGATTTACACCCAATCATCGGACGGCTAAAAGCGGAGGATAAGGTCGACACTACTACTACGTACGTAGACGTTCTCCGTGTCATAGATCATGGAATCAGAGGACCTGAATTAGAAGGGGGAAGCCCGGACACCTGCATTACTTGAGCAATATCCCTGTGCTATCTGCCAACAGGGCATCCCTTTGGGCTTTTCGATAGTCTGGCAAGTCCTGATAGCTCGCACGGGGAATTTTTCGACACTACTTCCACCCTGCCAAGTGATCTTGCTCGATTATACGCCAAGATACTTCACAAAAACACAGTGCCCGTCTAAGCCCTGAGCATCCGCAATATAGTGGCAGCAGTTGCAGATAAAAAGTCGCGAATGATTACTCGGGGGGTTAGGAACAAGTGGGCCATTGGTCTTGGTGAGTGGTGTCGAGGCTAGGCACTAGGCGGCTATGGTTGGTGATTAGAAGCGGTGATCCGGAATTGGGATTTACCAGAATGAGAGAGTGGTTGTTATGGGGAAGGGGGGGGAGGGAGGGATTGGGACAGACTACTAGGGGCGTAAATGCACTCAGTGCTTGCAGCGTTCTCGGCGGGGCAGTCCGTCCGTCCCGAAGGCGGACGGCGGTGGACGGCGTTGTCGTCCAACCCGGTCCTTGCCCAAACTTGCTCTGTAACCCACAGCCAAGGACCAAGCCCTCACCGTCCCCCCGGGGAAATGTGTCATACTTACCATAAAAACTAGGTAAATTGGATATCGAGGATCGGGCACCTAGGACTCGCAATTTTCTACAAAACACTCCAAGAAGGAATAGTTTTTCCAGACGGGGTAGGGCTTGGGGAGGCTGAGCTTGCTAGATATCATTAACTGGTATTCGTTATTCTGTTAACCTACTCTGCTAAGCACACTGTGTTCTAGCACCACCATCCTGCTAAGATCTATGATACCAATTTGCCCAGTTTTTACGGTAGCCGTCCCTGCCGTCGCCCACAGTCCCTTCACGATTCCTGGTGTTAAAAGCCACCCTGGACCACCCACCCGTTTCCCATCGTTCTTGAATTCTTTATTTTTATGCGTCTGTATTATGTTTACTATCCTATTTCCTTTGTTCTTCGTATTCTTTCTTATCACTTGCTTTTTTCCCCTCTGCCGCAACTCGGTTCCGATTGATGGAGACGGAGACCGAAATGCAACTTACTGGTTATCACAGATACTGAAGTTGTTCCATCTCAATAGCTAACTATATGAAAAGATTCTCTATAGCAGGTTCTTGTGCATGAGGCGATCAGAAGTCATGGGAACGGATTTCGCGCTTCACGACTATTTTCAGTCTACCATATTTCCGATGTATTCCCCACTCCTCCCAATCATGGGGAATTGGGAGGGACACTATCCATATGAGGGTCTATCTCCCCAGTGGTTAGAATAGAACAAATAATTTTTATTAATATCACTTTACACATATCTCTACTTCTTCTTGGCACGAGAAATTATGGAATGGTGCAAACAACCTTACCCGGCACTCCCCCACAGTGCTCTATAGTGCCCTACCCTGATTTGTGTTACATTGTAGAGCCCACCGTCCTTAGCAATGCCCGCCGTCCTTAGGTTTCGAGGACGGGAACGGACCGTATTTTACCATCCCGTCCCGTCCCGTCCAGGGCATTTGGCAGTCGCCCCGGACGGTTGAGAACGCCGAGCGCTTGCCGTGGGGCGGGCTCAGTAAAGCCCGTCCTTGGCCCATGAAGGCCCATGGGCATGAAGCCTGGACAATAAAAGCATAGGAAACTATTCCGATTAGGAGGCTTATTTTAGCTGGTATAACACTTCCGGCTAGTCCCTAGACCTCATAGTCTAGGAATTTCATTGAAAAGCACCTGAGCTCATATCACCCTATTCCATCACCCCAGCAGCCAAAGCAGCAGATCCTGGACCACATAAAGGCTAGAATGCACGATGGGAACAAAGTGGTAGGGGGAATGTCTATAAAAGCGCTGGACCGAGGCCTGGGCGGGCCCAGCAACCCACGGCAGGCACTAGGGCGTTTTTGTAGGGAGTTTGTTGAGCCCCGTATGGAGTTCCTTCTAGAAAGATAGGCACCCCGAAACCCAAGAGGGCAGTCCACCCATCTTTGGATACTACCTGAGTAACCCAGGCTTTTTTCCAGTGACCACCGTGTCCAACGGTAGGAAAGGGGCTTCTCAAAACTAAAGCCGGGTCAGGCATGGGTCACCCACGAGCCGAGGTTTCTGAGTGATGGCTTGTGTTTGCTCACTAGGAAAGAATTTATTATTAAACAGAGCTAATCGTTCACAACACGTTATATCTATAATCCTTCAAACATTACCCTCTACGCGATCTAATTTCACTATATCCAATCCAGCAAGGTTGCATTTATCCATGACTCCAACCATTCTGCTATGATACCTCAATAGCATCGCTGGTGAGACACAATTCGATCGATCTGAAATTGGAATCGGAGAACTATCACCACTATTGGAGCCAGTATCTGTGCTGAGCTATAGAAGGTGTTCAGGAGGCCAAGGTGAATGAGCTTTCCTACCAAACACTCGCTCAGCCTCTGCCAACAGTCTAGGGATCCAGTGGCATGTGTGTGGTCATTGCCAAACTCTCGGCAGCATCAACTTGGGTCGCTTCCAGATTTGATCCAAGGTTGCCCAGAGTCCGTCCGCCTTTAGTGGTGGCAAATAATTCCAACCGGACCGACACAAGCTCCCTAAAACCATTACAGAGCTGACCGAACTGAGGGCCCATGGTGGGGGCAATGGTTAGGACTTGCAGCTCGGGATCATTAGATAGGTAAATGATAGCAACTAGTTGTAGGCTAAGTATAGGTAGAGAGGTAGAGAGCGCACTCAACACGCAAAATATGAAAAACTCCACAAAACAATAGTCATGTACTCTTCTTCCCGTCGCGCCCTAAACTATGGTCAGTGGACAAAATTAACCGCGCACCACGATTCATAGCAACGGAACCCCCCTTATCATTCAGCTTGTTCAGCCCTACATAGAGAAATTTCTCTAGATCAAATGTTAATTTCTGCTAAGCGTTCTACTGTATATCTACATCCTAAATTTATTTCTTTGGTTTTCATGATAGTGGGGTTGGCGAGGGAACGTTGATGTCGTGGCTGGGGTTTTTCCTGTTCGTTGATGCGCGGTTAATTTTGTCCACGGACAATAGCTACAGTATCGTACCCCGACAACTATCAGATGGGATTACATCAGTAAAAATAGATAAGAGTGAACTGATGGAAGCAGAATGATAGAAGCTTGAAGTTTATCCAAGAAGCTGCTGGCTGGGCGGAAATGTCTATTTGTGGTAGAAAAGGAAGAAAAAAAACATCTATTCAAGAGCTTTTTTACTCCCCACCTATATATAAGTTTTCCCGCACACTATGCACAACAAGATGTAAGGCCTCCTATTCCGTACTTTTACAGAACGAATCCCTCCTTCCAAATCAAGCTAGATTACTACTTAATAGAGGAACCTCGAGAGTCCTCCCAAAATTCGAAAAGAGAGTGAAAAACTTTGTGCATGCTTTGTTTGTATTTGCAAGTTATTGACTCGAAGATCTTTCCCGGTTCACCAAATTGGGGAGGGGGGAAGTGATTGCGTAGTTGAGACTACTAGTACCTCTTGTGCGTGCTTCAATAGAAGAGTAATAGATGATTTCGGCCACACGGGTGCCCTTCCAGGTGAGGCGGCTTAATTAGCTTAGGGCGGGCCACTTGCGGGATTAGGAGGCTCGTTAGAAGGAGTTATTCGAGATTACAGTTATCAATGAGAGGGGGGCGAAAAATCAGGAGTAACTCGGGGGTGGAGGTTTAGTGATGGGATGGATGGTCATGAGTATGATACAGGGACATCACATCCCCCCCCACCGAGAACGCTGGAAGATGCAAAGTATACCTCCACAATTGACTGGTAAAACCTTTCAACCTTAGAAATGCGGAAGATCAAGCTGTATGTACAAAGGTGGGGGCGAAAACCAAGAAGAGCATAAACTTGGAGACAATATAGTGTATAACCTAGTGAAACCAGAAAAATTAGGATATATCCTTGTATGATATTGTAATAAAATTATTTCAAAAAATTAATAAATTATCACGGTTAAACTTAAGATTTACAATAAAAATATATATCCATAGCTATCATACTGATTCACTTACACTAGAGCCGGATCCCGGACGGAAATTAAGTTTTTCACACTGCATGTGGATTCTGCTCACCAGGCCAGGCGCCGTACGCAAGTTTTAAATTAAACCCTCAAGGAGGAAAGAAGAAGAAATATATCTTCCACACGAGTTGCAAAATTTTTGAACCCTGTTTAAATATCATATGATAGGTGAAGGATAATTGGTTGGAAAAATTGGTTCAAATTAAGGAAACAGTGATTCTTGCCGTGCTGACAAGCTTTTCATCTCGTCTTGTATGTACATATTATTCTCTAAGTTAGTAGGCATTACATAATAAATTTAGATTGTTCCAAAGGGGGAAAATCGCTTAAGCTCGGGAATTGCTTCCAGTCCTCGAAAACACCTATGATAACATTAATCCTTTCACGGCCGTTGTTTTCCAGAATTTCACCTAAACTCAAAACACACAAACCCGAAGCGCATCCTTTTTAAGTTACCGTATAGGGGTAATTGTGGATTAATCCCCTCAGTATCATTACTTTTTTCCCTAGCTGACTGTCCTTTAGACACGTAGCCATGTTATGGTATTTCCTCTGTTCGAGTCAGTGTTCGCAACGGGCCAGACCGGACTAGGAGGACTGGAGGCCGTCCGCGCTAGGCCAGACCGTCCAGATGTGAGGCTGTGGACTAGGCAGTCTAGTCAGGGGGAATGGCCGGACTGGACGGAC